>Ga0181612_172861_pt1 | contig 22345 bp, 9 predicted proteins | sample HoacroProtozoa21_FD_119630 | JGI IMG/M metagenome (GOLD analysis project Ga0181612, IMG submission 119630) | Hoatzin crop microbial communities from Cojedes, Venezuel. Combined Assembly of Gp0051906, Gp0051904, Gp0051908
ACCTCATCAGGTTCCTCTCTGCCCAACTCTCCAGCCTGTCCAGGTCTCGCTGAATGGCAGCACAGCCTTCCGGTGTATCTACCACTCCTCCCAGTTTGGTGTCATGAGCTGTTAAGATATGGTCAGTATTTTTTACTATTGTGTTTGCTCCCACATACAATTTATTAAATCTAAAAAGCAACGTGTCACTCTAGGCTGTCGGATCCTTTTTCAGCTTGGGGTGGTGAGAGCTCAGTGTTCCTTCAAACTTAGACTTTAATCAAATCTGCCTTCTAGTTTTATTCTAGCAGCCACTGGTTTTTATTGGAGCAGTATATAAAAGAGCTTACTAGAAGTTTAAGCTGGAGCTACTCCTTCTGTTGAACTGTAGATGCTACTGGATTGCCTAATGGGGGGTAATAAATAGAAGATTTATCAGTAAATAGTTTCGCTACAGTGTTAAGTATGTATGTCAGGGAGAAGCAGTCTTAGCTACTCAAATCATCTTTAGTTACTTCTTGCACAAGAAGGACCTGAGTGACAGTGAGTAACACAATGAATTCTTGCGAAGTAAAAAAACCTAGCAATGAAAACCCCCACCAGATAAAAGTGTTTGAGATCATTCATGAGGAGAGAAGATCTGCTCCCGAGTGAGAACATTTGGATTATCTAGCTGTTCTGCATGGCAATGGTGGTCTATAGTGTCTGCTTGTAATATATCAGTAGGTATCATATTTTGGGATAATTGTAGTAGTTTTAGACTCTAGCAATTATTCCTAACAAAAATAACTGGGAGGCAGTATATTAGCATACAATGCAAATATATTTTTGCTAATTTGGTCTAAGGTTGTGAACTTTCAATTCGCATTTCCATAGCCCGAAGTATAGTTATGTGTCTGCCCTAACCGCAGGATGAACTTCTGTACAACATTTCAGGAAATGTCTTATCAGCCTACGCAGGGCCTAGCTGATGTCTGTCAGTTGTTGCCTGCTCGTGGGTGAGGTCAAAACAGTGTCTCAGAGGAAAACTGTCCTTAAGAGGAGACAAACTTAATGCTGCAAGTCCTTCTAAAATCTGAAGTAGAAGTGGGATTTCTGCATTTCTGCCTATGAAGGCTGATTCCTTAATATTGGAAAGTTGAGAAGAGCCTGTTCTGGGCTATAGCAAATGAGAATACTTTCCAAGATGGATTTCATTTGGAGATCAGAGCTCTAGCACTGTGGTGTGAAACTCGCCGACTTCTGGCCTATGTTAGGATTCAACTTTTTTTCATTTTCAACTACTTGGGTTAGCATGCAAAATTAAATAAAAACTAGTAAATAAGATGTCTATATTTTTCTTAAATGAAGAACTGTACAGGATGCATGTTTGTTTTGGAATTGCTCTTTAAAAAAACTGTCAGTTATCATGAATAATTAACAAGATTCCCAATGTGGAGCTTGTAGAAGAGACAACCAGCTTCAGAAGTGTTAATTTTTTAATAGGAAGCTGGTTTCACTCTGAGTCAACAACGTGTCCAGTTGTGTAGCAGCACTTGTTAGCCAGTAAGAGCCAACAAAAACATGACAGTTGCTTCAAAAGAGAAAACACTAATACGTGCATTCGCCGTGATCCAGCTGGGAAGAAGTGTGGGGGAGAGGATAAAAAGGGGTTGATCAAAGTAGTCAGTGGTGTATACTGAAAAATACCTAAGGGAAGTAGTTAGATCAAAACTGCCTTAAGATCTATTTTCAAAAGGGTCCTTAAGAATAAAAAGGAAATGTTTCCTGTGTGCATTCTTAAGAACACTTAGGTCTTAGTCTGGTCTTTCTATTTGTGAGACTAGAAAACTTCAAAGATGTCCAGAGTGTCTCAAAGGCAAAAGTCGCAAGAAAAGTGCCTACCGATCTGAAAACATGCAGCAATATACTGTTCAAGTCCTGTTGGCATCAGTATAATATATCAGCTTGAATAAGACCCTTAGTTTGGGTGAGGTTACTTGTGGCATATGCCTCTGAGGAAATAGGTGCTTAATCTCACTAGGGCAGCAAAGTATCTTTGGGGTGTGGTTTTTTCTGGTAATCTTGTAGCTCTGCAACTTGGAATGAGCTTCCCAAACATGTACATCATAGCTGATGTCACTCAGTCCCAGCTTGTTTTGGCATAAACTATTGGCAAACGTGAATAGCAGCCATATTTAATTTCAGCTTTACTCAGAATAGAAACAATACTTAACAGAAAATGACAAAATCAGAAGGCTTTGTGTTTGAACTCCTGGTATTTGACTAATCATTGCTATAACGCTGGAACATGAGTAGGGACAGAATGCACTTCGGGAACTGGCAACTCTTGCAGCTCTCAAACCTAAGTAGACTTCATGAGATTTATCAGTTTACAGTGAAGTTTTTTAAGTAAAATGTAAAAAAACAAATAGTTTTGAGAGGAAAACTTGGAATTGCCATTAAGTCTTACTTTAGAAACAAACCAGAAAAAGCTCTGTTAAGTCTTGGTCAGTGCAGAATCACTTTGAAGAAATCAGCTTCTCTGATAGAAAAGCTTAAACCCAAGCTTTTAAACCAAAACCATCCTCGTTATCTGCAGTGAGAAATGAAGTCTTTGCAGTTTGTTCTTGCACTCCTAGACGGGTTCTTGGCTCAGAATAGCGACATTCTCCACTGGTTTAAACTGTGGTGCTTCATCAGCCTCTGAATAAACAAACTTTGACATAGCCAAATGTGGAAACAGGAGAGGGGAAGGAAGGCAGCAAGGTCTGTGTTGAGGAGGAACTGTCTGTCTTAGGAGGGAAAGGTAGGAGGCAAACAGTCTTTGTCCCTAGCATGTGGGTAGTTCAGAAACTGTTAATCAGGCAGTCTTGAATTACGGATTTTTATGATAGACTTGTATGTTGGAAGAAGGGTGCTGTCTGCTCGCAGCATTTCCAGCTCTTGGGTAACAGTTCTCTTACTGCCTGATGTCTGTCTATGTTGATGTGATCCTGCCAAAGTCTGAGGTTTTTTCTGCGTGGACGATAGCTTGGCTCTTGCTTCTAGCAGTGATTCCACTGTCTCTTTCTAAGTCATATCTGGTCCTTGCCTTCATTAGCAGAATTTTATTATTTTAATAAATCTGTACTCAGAAGAATGCAATGTAGCCTTTCCAAATCAATTCTGCTAAACTCCTCCTCTTGAACTTTTGAGGTAAATGTTCATAGTTGACTGATAATGAATCCTTGTGTTCATCTAGGGAATGATTGAGGCAGTCTTATGACCTGTTTTAAGAAGTCTTTGGTTTCTTCTATAGGCTTTGAGTTGGAATGTAAGTGAATAGATTATTACCGGGACTTCAAGTTGGTATGTATGGGTTTGCTTGTGTGTGTGTGGGTCTTTCAGCCTTTGTATGAAAAGGAACTTTATTGGTGATGTTTCTTGTATATGGGTCTGAAAGAAAGCAAAATGTTATGTTAGCCTTCTGAGATTTCTACTCTTTTGAATTTGATGATCTCTGTAAGATGTGGTACTCTGATGCTGTAGCTGTAGGGTCAGCTGGCCAGACTTCGGAGATGAAGACTGGTGCTGTCTCTGTGATACAGTAAGTAACCCTTTACCTGTCATCAGTGAGCTCAGCTTACCTCCTTGATTAACTGACCACATCTTGTTTTGCATTTCAGTAGTTGCATTAGCAGTCATTCAAGTCACTGGCAAGTGCTATCTAACTATTCTATTTTTAACTCGAGATCCGATAGATCTCTGAAGCTGGATAAATGGTAAGCTTATAGCACAGAGAGAGAGAGAAAACTTCAGCAAGAAACAACGGTTGAAGTAAAGCATAACTTTTTTGGATCAGCACTGTGTACCCTGGGGTGAGCCAAGGCTGTGATGAAGTTTACAGGAGCTAGTTTACTCCAGCACATGAGCAGTTTTGATGCAAGGCCTTAACATATGTTAAGATAGCAGATGTGTGTCACAAGTTCCTTGTAGTTGATGGTGATAGGGAGTGGTGAGTCAGCAGGGGGACTCTGTGTGGAAAGACCTGTGTATAAACAGATGAGAACTCCAAAAGTTTTATATAAAATATTTATATGCTTTAGGAATCTAGTGATGAGTTCATCAGACTACATGTGTTTGGGAACACTTTGTTTTTGATTTAGTGTGAGCTGTCACACTTGCAGTTTGATATGTCATAGGAATATTCATAAAGCACTTGTTCCTGAAACTAAAACTGTCCCTGGTTTGGTTTTTTTGGTGTGGTCGTTGGTTGTTTAGTTTTTTGGGGGGGTGGGGAGAGAAAGGTGTGTGTTAGGAGAAAAGCAGGATTATACACATTCATATCATATACTAACATATGCTTAGTGGGAGTCAAGTCCTGTGAGTAGAGGTAAAAATCAAGCCAGTTTTGTTTTTTTGGTTTTTTTCTTTCTGGAAAACTTCCTCTCTTGAAGCTCAGATGTGCCCAAAAGTATGAGAACTCCATGCAAGAGCAACTGGTTTCAATTTTCACTTCAATGGCAGCTTAATCAACAGCTTAGTCCTACTCTAGGTAGCAGAAAATCTAAAAGCACTTTTTCGTAGAAGTGTATCTTGTAGAAGTAGTGCTGCACTAGCATGCTTCAAAGTTAGCTAGCAAAATACATAGAACTATTCAACTTCTGAGCAGATAAGCCTCGGGGAAGATATTAAAAGTCTTTACATTTCTTCCATGATGAAATGAAAAAGCAGGTTTTGTTCAGGACATGGAGGCAGACCTGACTCTTCTTGAAAGTATGTAGTTCTCTTTCTCTACTAAATGTAAAAGAATAACAGATTTACTCGGCACTAGTTTAAACTGGTCACCACAAAGAACTGGCTTATGCATGGAGGCACTAGCAATAGGGACTGCATTGTATTAACAGCAAAACTGCAGCTATGTGAGCTTGTCTGTTAGAGTAGACAAACAGCGTAGATATCAAACTGTCTGCACTGAGGCTGTGATTTGCACTGCTAGCCTCAGATTTTTTCGTAGGGGTTTTCATTCATTATGAAGATCACAGAAGAAGGGAAAGAATCCTCACTTGGAATTCCAGTGCTTCCTGTGAGCAGTTTTCCATACTGTAATGTGCTACAATGCAGAGCTCTGTAGGATAGTGTATCTTTCAGGACAGCATGTCCTGTTGGAGTAGCTGACCCTGGAAACTAACAGTTTCATATAAGCAGATGTAGTGTGAAACGAATGGCAGGTTTGGTTGGCATTTACTTCATTACAGAAAGTAGGATTACTTTTCTTGATATCAAGAGAGATCTGCAGAAAACTATCAGTTCTGCTGTAGGAGGATTCTTCTAATTCCTTGGTTATGTGTTAGTGTCCAGCCAGGTGTTAGACTAGCCTTTAGTTTGCTACTGAAATCTTGCGCCTTGCGTCTGTGCTTTGTGGCAAACGTCGCACAAGTGGTGACGTTTTGCGGAGGATGGAATTTCTGTGGCAGTTGGACAAAACCATTCATTTTGAAAACCAAAACCCCGCTTGTGAGTAGTCAGAGACGTTGGGGAGGCAGTGTCACAGGCTGCTCTCCTGCACCCAGCTTCGCTGCAGAGCAGCATTGGTACACGGCGTGCTCGCCGGCAGCGTCTGGCTGCAGATCGCTTGGTGGTTGCTATGTGAAAGAGGTGGGTCTTCCTTCCCACACAACTCGAAAGTCTGCATATTTGGGTCATTCTTATTCCTGACACTGAAGTTGAGCGCTTTTGAAAGTAAAATTCAACTAAATCACACTGCAGTGTTGTGAAGTCTGCCTTTTCTCTCTCTTGGTCCAGGCGAACCTAGAGCTAAGGTATGCTGTCTTTTAATTTGCTATTCTAATCTTAAAGGCAGGTAGCCCTACGTATTGTTGAGGTGTCTGTATTTGTTCTATGCCGTGCTTGCTATGTGTTGTTTTTAGGATTTACTTGCAGCTGCAATAGCATGTTGCAGAGATGATCATTTATTAGTGGTGTGACCCTTTCCTACACCACAAAAGTGCCACTGTTGTTGGGCATTAATTTAAATTAAAAGCATCCAGCACCAAACAAAGCAAGTATTTTGTGTATTGTACTGAGATTTCTTCAGGATGGACAGAGAAGCCTTGGTTACAGGCTGGGCTGATATAGTTCAAGACTTCAGGCTGGGGGCGGGGGGAGGAGGAGATAAAATAGTGGTTTGGTGCGTGTTGCTAGTCTCCCATCTATCTTGTGGGAGCTGAGGGTACAGAAAGGAATGGGACTGGTGTTTGTTACACTGAGATAAGCTTTTTGATGTTTTGGAATAGGCACGTGAACTTTCTGCTAGTAATACGCAGTGAAGGAGTTAAACTGTGCTCTTGTGCTGAGCAGGATTTCTAATAGCATGGAAAGACAATAGAAGTGTCTGCAAATAGCTTGTTGCTTTCCTTTTAAAAAAAACCAAAACATAGAGGTCTGACTGCTAAAGTAACTCATTTCTACTGTTTAAACTCTCAGTTCAGTGCTTGCAGCCTAAAGGACTCAAATATTTACAGGAAGCTGTTGGAAGCAGATTCAGTTAAACCAGAAGTGAAACTAGTTACCAGAAATTGGATATCAAACCTCTTCAGCCGGAGAAGTATTTTTTTTTTAAATAAATTATTGCACTGACCTAGATACTGAAGTCATGGTGGTTCTGTGTCAGTGTATCAGATTCTGTGTCTACAGCTGTAAGGTTAATGATTGAGTGATTGTTTACCTCTGTAAGACAAAGCTAGATAGTTTCCATCAGCAATTATAAATCTGAAGTTTTGCTATAGCAATACTCTCTTTAGAGATGAAGACAAGACTGATCTTAACTGTCATTGTCTAACAGCACAAGCACAAGCCCAGCTTTAAATGATAACTGTAACTGCTCTTGTGAAGAATAGCTCCTGACAAGGGTAAAGTAGGAAGCCTGACCCACTGAACACTGGGAACTCAGCTGGCCTCATGCCAGGCTCGCTAGAGCGCTTTGTGCCGCTGTCCCTGTGAAGCGCAGTGGAGAGCTTACAACACTGACGGTGGCACTGGCATTGCGGGCACCAGCAACAGGGATCAAAAAGATGACAGACGTTCTGTAGCTGGAGAATGAGGAGCTGAACCCAGTGCGATGTGGATTGCCATCTGTCTCTTTCTCAGCTCAGGCACCACTACTAAAGGTACGGAAGCCATGCCTGTATCACAAGCTGTGCCTCATGCAGGCTGTCAATACAATGTCTCTTCTGATATTCTCCTGGGTGTGCTCAGACTGCATTTCCAGAGCTGTGTATACACTGACGTCTGCATCATTTTGGTGTGATATTTACTAACTAATATAAATGTTTGCGTCACTGTAAAATAGTGTGGTGCTCACCTAATGCAACTTCACAAAATCAGATGATATTCTACTGAAAGATGTTAGTCTGTCTTCATCCAGTTTAATAGACTGAAATGCATATGCTTCTGAAAGCAGGTGTTTTCTTCATAATTTTATGCTTGTCTTCCTGCTTTATACATAGATCCTAAAGATTTTGTGTTAATAAGCATTTTTAAAACTAGTTTGGAGGTTCCTCCTGTAATCTTGCAGTTGTTTTTGTGTTGGGTCACTGAAGAAAGACAGGATGGGGAAGAGAAAACTTTGGGAAAAGCGATAAAGCTGAAGTTCATCTCCAAAAATGGTGGTGGAGTAGCCAGGAAGATGGAGTAACACCTTGGAACTTAATCATTGGCCAAATCTTGTGAATGAAAAACAGACTACGGCAAAATTTTGCCTGGCAGCAAACCACTTCTTGTATTTTGGGAAAACCTATCACCTAGTTGTTCAGTCATGTTGTTCAATAAACTTGTGTTTTGAAAAGAGTGCCAATCTGCCTGCATTGTTCTTGTTAAGCTTGGAAAAACAGTGTGTGTGGTTCTAAAAAACAACAAACACAACCAAAAAAAACCCCAAAAAACCCCGAAACATCCTGCATTTGCAGCCAAATTACTGCAGGAAGGTTTTAGGAGATGTATCTCATGAATAATAAAATACAAGGTGACAAAATGGTGATATTACTTAAAGCTGCTTTGTGTTTAAAAAATAAAAATAAACAGTATGCTCGTTTCAAACAAGGTGGTTTCTCCAGTGATACCTGTATTTTTAAGTAGAGTACATGAAGGTTGTCATATTGTCTATCTCTGCAAGCATTGCTTACCTACAGGTGGAGTCAGTCAAATAATGGTAGCAGAACCATCGAACCTTTTTTTTTTTTTTGACACTGTAGAACTGTTTTGGTGCTTAAGGACATCATATAGTTACAAATGGTGTTTCTGGATCACTACCTTGAAAGAGCTGCTGGCATAAACTCTTACCCTTCACTGAGTACGAGGCTGTAGAGGTTCACAGAGCCACCTCTTGGCAATCTGAATGTGTGTGTCCATCACACAAGCTCAGTACTGTTGACTAAACATTTATATGGCACTTTTCATCTCCAGCCCCCAAGTATTGAATTAAGGTTTCTTCAAACCCGTTCATTCAGATATGAGTGAACATTCCAAAGGTTAAAAGCAACAAACATGTTTTATTTTTTCCTTAGCTTCTGGCTAGCATTGTGCTGCATATGTAACAGATGAAAAGCTTTTTTTTGTTGTTATCTACTAGTAGTGTTTAATTCCTGTGCTAGTAAGTGTTTGGCAGCTAGGAAGTCTGGAAGTATGCAGAAAAGTGAACCTTACTGTAAAGCTGGCTTTTTATTTGCCAGAAATGGAATTTGTTTCCAGTACACCTTCTGCAGTTCTGAATAGCTTTATATTATGGTAGGGCAGAGGAACCTTAAAGTCAATAAAAGACTTTGAGAGGAGGCGGGTTATCTTAAGCTTATATCTATTGCTGCTTTTATTGCTGTGCATTCTGGAGATGCAAAAAAAAAATAAAGGTTCATCTGGGTTTTGTTAGATATATTTTGATTTTTCTTCCAATTTGCTGTTAAAAAGCATTGAAACTTAAGTTTTAGGTAATTATTTAAATCACTTAATTTATCAAAACAAAACATTAGAGCATAAAGGCATCTAATTCAATATTGGGAAAAAACTGTGAATACCATTTTAATAACTGATTTCACTTTGCTGTTTAATAAGAATGAAAAGTACAGTTTTGTTTTCAGTCCTCCATCCTCCCTCTCTCAGGAGAGTGAAATACTGATGCTGTTTCTCTAAATGGGCAGTTCCTTAACTGTTTGACAGCATACAAAACGTAATCCCTGCAGAAACTGCTTAATAACAGAGCTTTCGCAGTGGCATGCCCGATTTGTACGAAACATTGCAGTAATTGCCTTCATTGGTACTGTCAGAGTGAACTTGAAATGAAAGTGACAGTAACTAGTCCAGACTTTTTTCACTTTGTTCAAGGTAAAACTATTAGTCAGTAAATGACTTACTAGTTTTATTGCTTTCAATTAGCAACCCAATTTTATGCTCTTTTAATTATCATTTAATTGGATTGCCCCTTTACACTCAGAGCCTGGCAGCCAAAGCAGCTGATTTAGTATTTGACATAACTGAGGGGCTGAAAATTACTTCCATAAATCTTTCTCCAGAGGATATGTTACTGCCAGCATAGAAACTTTTCTCTAGAAGTGGCAAATCTGCCTTAATATCTCCTCTCTAGCCTCTAAATTTGTACCCCCTAATTTGTGCCCGACTCTGAATCCACTATTTGAGTGGTTGTTATAGCTGAGGGGGCTGAAGACTCCAAACTAGAGCTTTAATGCAAGATGTAACCAGATAGGACATATGAACAGTTCTTAAATTAGATTCAAAAAGGTAATTTTGGTGTATGTGTAAGTTGCTTAGGAAAGTGTGTAAGTTGTCCCTGTAACTGTTCCAAGAGATTAATTGTCGTGTCCTTGCGTGTTCTTAGTGGAGGGGGAATTAGTGTTGTAAACTGACCTGAAGGACAAGGCAGGGAAGGGACTAGAAGGGAGAGAGGAGGAGAAAGGAAAAGAGTCAGTGGTTTAGGGACTGAAGAAGTAGCCCATTGAAATCTTGCTGGGCTGGAAGAAGAGGCCCTTACTGAGCCTTCAGCTACAGCCTTCTCCCCTCCCCTGGCAGAAGAGGAGATGGGGAAGCACCGGCAAAAAAAATGAAGAGGAAATACAAAGGATATGTTGCTCTCCTATTGCTAGTCCTGGACTCAAGATGTGGGTAACATCATCCTCTCTGGAACTGATTGCATGTGTGGGCTTGAAGAAAAAAAAAAAGTCCACCATCTGGTGGCTGGGCTTCTTTTTTTGTCAGCTTCTGGCTCCTCTGTAAACTGTTTTGGGAGCGGGGAGGGAGGGCTGTTTATGTCAGCGTTAAATCGGTTAATGGAAGAATCTGTTTTTTAACCTCCGTCTGTAATCCTCAGGGTTAAATGTTTTCAGCTCATAGTTCAGTTGCCGTTATTTGTAGCTGGCATTCACATATGCTCTGTAATTCAATTTAGATGATGCTGCTTGGCCTAAATTAGAGCGGACTAGTACAAGGAGCTTGGTGGGTGTGGAAACCAATCACTAACTCCATAGTTAAGGTCATCCAAGCAGAGTTGTAAATATTTCCCCTCAGTTTTAAGGTATAGTTATCTGGCTTGGATTCACTTGTGGAATTGTGATTTATATTGTCAGAGCTTAGCAACCTTATTGACATCACAAAAATACTGCAATGTTCTCATTTATCTGTGTGGTTTCATTTCCAGCTGTTTGCCAGTTATTTATTTATTAGTCTATTTTCTGACTAGCTTCCAGCTACACATTCTTCGGAGAGAAGAGATTTTATTCATACATGTATCTACTTATAGGTGAGGAATTTGAAACTGGAGCATGAGCAGGAGAAAAACAAGATCTTGTCAGAAGCATTAGAGACACTAGCTACCGAACACCATGAACTAGAGCAGTCTCTGGTTAAGGGATCTCCGCCTCTCAGCATCATCAGTGAAGAGCAGTTCTATGATGCTGTTTCAGGTAGGTGATGATGTCCAGAATGCAAGTGTGTAGCCAGCACGTGTGTGGGGAATGCGCGGGGGGAGGGGGGGACGACAGTCTCACTTCAAGTGAAATCTCGGCCTTTCTAATGTGGAACTAATTTTAGGAGAACGCTTTATGTGCTCTATGAGCAGGCCTCTAAAAAATTGCCTGAGTTTGCCTGTAGAATTGTATTGTTTCACCTCAGCATGACAAAAAGTTACAAAACCAAGGGGCAGTCATGAAAGATCTGATTGCTTGGGTGTCTACACCCTTCTTTTAAATAGCAAAACTTAAGGCTCCTATTTTAGGAGATGTAACTGTATCTGGAAGCCTTATGACTTGCTTTCTCCATGGTGGTGTATGTTTTTTTCTTTTGTTGTTAAGATCAGTCTATAAAAATGCCTAGTTTTGAGGGATAATGATGTTAAGAAAGGCTTGTTCTATTTCAATTTTGTATACTTTGAAGTGTCACAGGTGGAAGAAAAAGATGACTCAAAATCCTATGTGCATTTCTGAAATATCTTTTCTTTCCCTCTCTGCTCTGCAGTTTAGTATCTTTCATATTTTCATGTGCAGAACATGCAGATAGTGATTTTGGAAAACTCTGACCTGAGTAAGATGATTATAACATGCATTGTATAGAGAGGCAGTACACAGTGCAGCTCAATCACAGCTCTTAACTGGGTGATCCTGCAGCACGCAGCTGCCTACAACTGTGAAGGATCTGGAAAAGCTTAAGGGTGAACATAGTCTGACTGTAGCAGATAGCTAGGTTGTGATGGCATACTTCACGAGCAGGTATGGGGTTACTTTTTCTGCGAGCTGAACTGTCTGATGGTTCTGACAGATGAGAAAAGCAGTGTTCCCATGCTCCTTGATAGGTGTTCTGCAGTGCACAGCTTAAGCAGAGAATAAGAACTGGCAGACTGGAGTCTGTGCTCGAGTATAGCACTAGCACAGGAACACGGCGAATCAACAGCAGACTTTCCTGCTTGGCACCATAACAAATTTATTAGGCCTTCAAGGAGGAGAGGAGATTGAGGAACACTAGAAGCAGGTTCTTCAACCAGAGCCAGAAGAACAATCCTGCTGAAAGGCCTCAGGCTTCTCTGCAACAAAGCAGAGAATAGTTGTTTATCTGGTGCTGCTGGAATGTAGTCTCTCCAGCCAGGCTTGCTTTGTGTATATGGGAGAATACTCAGCTTTAAAGAGGTGTTGGCCTATGCATCTGATAACTGACCCGGTCTCTAAATCTTCTTGAATGAAAGTATCCAAAGCCTCCTCTGTAGTTGGGGAAGGGGGTGTTTCTGTCACTTTAAGCTGCAAACAGATCTCATTGAGTGGATTTGTATAACTGTGAAACTTGTTGAGCATATATATCTGTGTGTGTTTATATATATATAGATATATATAACAAATACGTCAGTTCTCTCTCCTTCTGGACAAGTTACTTCACATAATTAATCCTGATTGCAATTAAATAATTTTGCAGGACAGACTCTCTTGACTGTCTGTCAACTTCATCAGACTTGTGTCGGATTCTCTTCTCTAGGTTGTGCACATTCATTGCTTTGCAGCAAGTGGGATCCTCTCTGTCTCTAAAGGCATGTGCTTGGGGGAAGGGCACTCTGATTTTGAGGGGCTAGAGAAAGGGAAATGTGACATGTTTTCCTGGCTGCTGAATGCATGTTGTGACTTTCCCTGTAAAGCACAAAAGGAAGTAGTTTTGTGTGGGTATGGTTTGGGGTGGGGGTTTTTTTTGGTAATCACTGGAATCCTGGTAATACTTTCTAACCCTCTTGCTTTTCTGCCACATCTGTGGAGTCTCAACAAGAAGGCTTCTTGTCTCTGTATGATCAGAATACAGTGAGAGCAGACAAGTCGGAGGTCTGTGACACTTGGCTCGGAGTTTGGGAATGTAGATTGTCTTTCTTGGGCTGATGAGATAGGGGATAGGATGATAAATATTTTCATAACAGAGAGCAGTGACTAGGCCTAATTGTCAGGAGCTAAAAACTTATACCTCCAGAAATCCAAACTACTAGCACTTTGTCTTCAAATCTTTTGCTAAAACTGCTTTGCAATCTGGTAATATTTTAAGAAGTTAAATGATACTGGTTTTGGATAAATAGACGTATTCATGAATTATCTTCCTAGGCTGTACAGGACATTGAACAAACACCAGTGTATTTTAACAGGGTGATGTGACAAATTATTATGTCTGTCAGTGGAAAAATGCCACTACTTTGGGAGTATTTTTTTCTATTAGGATACCATCATTTTTCCAGTTACAGTTCTCTGAATGTTTAAATATCCACTGTAGGAGTGAGTTTAGGAGTGAGAGTATTGCATAACTTGACTTGCACTTTGAGCAGAAGAATCATTAGCTTGACTTGACAGGTTGAAAGAAGCAGAGAAGCTGCTGCTGCTTTTTGTTTTGTTTTTTAAAAGAATGTTGTCTGCATTTAGACACTTTTGCTTGCTTACTCGCCACAGAAGTATCACTAGCTGTGACAATTCAGAGCAATGTAAGACTTCTTAAACAGGTTTTTGAACAAGAGGTGTATTAGGATATGTTTGCAGCAGCTGCTTGGCCCTATTCACCATGCTCTGATTCACATTGCGATCTGGTTGCATGAACCAGACTCCTGAATGAAGGTGAATCAGAAGATGCAGTCTGGTTGCTAGTGGACACTCAGTCCATGGTAGGAGAGCAGAGCTAATCTGAAGAGAAACACCACCAGAAATGGATCTAGTTCAAGTGTCAAGTCCTCAGCACCATCTGTTTGGCTTGCAAATTTGCACCGAGTTGTGCTACCTGCTAATGTTGGCATAGAATAAATTGGTCACTGATAAGTCTGTGTTGCGTAGTTCTGTTTGTAGAAATTGTGGGCACTGTTACAAAAATATCCTCTTTCTTTTCCAAAACTGGGGTGAGGAAGGTGTGTGTAATGTGGTAAGAATGCTTACTGAAGTAGTAGTTTATTTGCTGAAGTCTGTCCTCTTTTTAAGAGATACGCAGTTATCAAAGCTTTCTGACTTGTGGTAACGCCTAAATTGCTGCAGTGGGAGAGCAGTAGACACTGAGCGTGAAAGGAAGAACCTACAGGAGATTGGAGTTACTTTGTGTTACCAAAACATGATACCCAGAGTTAAGAACAGCAAAGTTAAGGCTGTTATTAATCTGAACTCTGATAGCAATAGGTCAGTTAACAGTGCTTCCCGGTGCACTGATCTTCTCATCATGGGAGCAGTGGAAATGTGTAGTTAATAGCACATGGAGTGCTGGAGCTGTCATTTTCAGGATTGAATGCTTAGCATGTGTCAAACTCTTCTATGTTTAAAGCGGGGTGGGGGCGTGCATCAAGGAAGGGAAGAAGCACTGAACAGGTAGCAAAAGACCAATGGCATTTCCTAGAGAGCTGGAGAAGTTACTAGCTTTGGTTAAGTATACAGACCTCAGGAAGTGTATGAAAATAGAATACAAATACGGACTCCATCCACAAGGCTGTAAAATGGCCAAGCAGGTGAACAATTACAGAGTGAAGGTACTTATTTTGTCTTGCAGATGAGATTCCCTGATTTTATTCAAATTGCACACACAGTTTGGGAACAGCTTAGAACTGTCCTGATTATTGTCTTTAACGGGTTACATCTGAGGGGTGGGGTTTTTCTGCAAACACAGCTTTTGTGTGTGTTGAGGGAAGTATTGATGATCTTACATATATGCAATCTTACTATAAAAGCAGTTATTTAGCTACAGGAATATTTAGATTATACTAAAGCTAACCTGTCATAGTACAGCTTCAACTGTTATGTACCACTAATGGGTGCTATATTTTATAAATAATGCTCCTAAATTGTACAAGTAGTAGTAGACTAGTTCTTTTGCTTGCTTCCTAGTTTATCTCCAGTTATCAACTCACTTGTAAGTAAAAATTGTACAAAAAGCATAGAAACTTACTGCCCTTTCTTCCATGTTTAGGGTAGCTTGTCAAGTGGCTTTTTTTTGAATGCGTACCAAAAGTACTGCGCAACCTCTGCAAGAACATTGCTGGCTGTGGACTTCTTGCCTTGAATATAGTTAGAAGAATGAATTCAAATATCTCAGAGAGAGATGGGGAACACTTGATCAGAATTCAAACCCAACCTTGCCAGTGGTTAAACGCTACCTTTCTCAGGTACGTTTATTAGTCGAGTACATTGGCCAGACTTTCCTGTTTGGAACTGAAGACTTACCAGTTGTTGCAATAGGAGATGAACTTCCCTTCATTTAAGTTTCTGCCATTGCTTCTGCTTTTTCCGCTTGCTCTCCCACTCTTGTAAAATGTAGCTGATGTTTTTGCTGTTACTCTGACACTTCAGGTTTCATGAGCTGGAGAGCTTCCTAGTCAGCCTGATCTTCTCTCAAAGATCACTTAAATTTTGGCTTCTAAACAGGGACTCTTGTTCCTTCTCCCCCCTCCTCAGCCCACACCCCCTTAAGTTCAATAGAAAAAACCCTTCATTTTCTCCTAGTCATCTGTTTGACAGCTGCTCTGTAGAAACTTGTGAATATAAATCTTTTTTTGCAGGGATGGGGGAGTATGCAAATCTTAATTCAGAAAAGAGTTAGCTGCAAGTACACAGGGAAAAGCTCAGTTTGAGTTGCCTGTTGATCTGTGCTCACAGTACAATACTAGGCTTGTTCGCTCTAATACCTAAACAAACTCTTGAGGCTCTTTAAGCTCATTGGGTCGTAGAAGGCAGCTGAGGTTTAGGAGATGTTTGATGGCAGGAGCTGTTGTAGGCATACTTGCTCAATGAGAACCATTTCACAGAAAAATGGGAGAGAGGTATCTAGAGAACAATTTCTTTGTAAGAGTGTCTGGTTTCACTATTCTGCTGTTCTTTATTGTATAGCACGCTCTTGTTGTATTAAGGCACGTGCCCTGGCGAAGGCTGGCTGGTCAGCGTCTGCAGCTCTGGAGAGGTTTGCAGGTGCTGAGCTCAGTCCAGCTTAATTGCCTCTCGGCACTGTAAGGACAGCATTAGGAGAACTGAACGTGTGTAGTGTTTAAAAATCCTTGTTATACTGAGAAGCGTATCAGAGAGTGGTCAGCTGTTCTGGTGAAACTTATCTGTTCTTGCCTTCCCATCTCTGGAGTCCTAAGGCTGCTGCAGAAACTCAAGTTGAGGGAGTTGTGTCATGACACTTGTTTGAAAATAAGACAGTCCCGGATGGTTATAGGAGAATGTAGCCTTACAGGAGGCAGAGTCTTTGCTTCATGTTGTGGGGTTTCCTTCATGCTTTTCTTGTCACAATAACTGTTGGCACAGCTGAGCAGCTCTTTCAATAGAGAGGTGGATATTTACCTCGAAGGGGTTTATAGCTTGTCGTGTGGTCAGGATGCTGAGGCCCAAGTTGTGTTACACTGCTGGAGTGTCTCTTCCTCTGTGATATTTGGATATGCAACAGTGTTTTCCTGGCTATCTGGGCTTTGTTCTCTGGAGGAATCTGTATTTTATGTAACACACTTGTCCACAAATAAAAATGCTTCTCCTTCTCCTACTTGTTATATGCAGTACCCACCAAACTAATGCTTTGATGTGTCATATCATCATTTGGCACTGAAGTAGACTGACAAATTTGGGGAAACTTGTGAGAAGATTCTCTGGAGTGCCAGTCCACTTTTTTAACGTACCCTCAGCACCAGCTGGCAGTTCTTTTCATTCCCTAGCAACTGGCTTAATTTCAGTACTGTCTTGACGAGGATAGGGTTGGATGTTCTTAATGAAAGGAAAGGTCTCCTTTATGCTTCTAGATCTCGTTTCTGCACAGAAGATGGAGACATTGTGGCACAGCCCATTCATTCATCAGGATTTCGTCCTGTTATTGACCCTTCTGTAAACCAGATGTAGTAGAAAGTCCTCTTGTCACTGTCCCCTTCACCAAAGCAACATATGTAATTTACATATTCTAGAGAAGCTACTGTGATCATTTTTTAGGAGAAAACAAGAAAACACCTGACAATGGACAGCTATGACTGAGATATTCTTTTGGACGGACTACTGCTTCAGCAGGTTTTGATTCCTAATTTTGAATTGGAATGAGTGTGTGAGAGAATGACTAATCTTGCAATTATTTCTCTGGGTATTTGGAGCCAAGAGCAGTAACATGTGCTGAAAGAAGTCCATAGCAGGAATGGTGTCTACTACAGTTTGGGTTTGCTTTTTTTGGAAGCGGTGAGGCTTGCATTAAACTGTTTACCGTTCAGTGTTATACCTGGTTTCTGCTAAAGAATTTCCCAAATGGGATAGAAATTGGTGCATCTTTACTTCTCTTGAGCTGTTCACTTGCTTCCTGGAACTTGCAATTGGATAATCCTTTGACAGTCTTTTAAGGTTTCAAAGAAGAACATGAAACAAAAATACAGCCTTTTGCCAGGAATCTCTTACTTTCTGGTTTGGGTCAAGACTGTCTCTTCTCCAGAGCTGGTCAAGCACTACCTGACCAAAACACTGGTTGGAAATAAGGTGGTGTTGTTGGTGTTGTTTTTAGTTTTAGGTGTGATGTGGATTGTACTATTAACCTACCTTCCAGAGTACAATGTTTATCTTCTTGATTGGTGAGCATCTCATTTAGGCTTTGCTGGGACTTACGTGGCTAATGTAATCCACTGCGTATGATACCTCCTTCTGCTCTTTGATACTTGTTCAGTAAGTTAGGAAGTGAAGGTTGCTGAACAGCACCGAGTGTCTAAGAGTTTAGACCAAACTGAAATCTTAAATAGAAGGAGGAGTCAATACTTGAATGTTGAGGTAACTGTTGTTTAGTTAGGTAAGATACTGGCATCTATATGATACTGGCACTTGTCCTAAGCAATTTGTAGTAGCTTCAATTTAATAAAAATGGAAAAATTTGTTTGATAGAGGACTTTTAGTGTACTGTGTTCTTGCTTATCATGCAGTCTCTTTTAGATGCAGAGCTGCAGTGGTCTGTGGCAATACTAGTTACTTACCAAATGGATGCTGTCATCAGGACACCGTAGCCTACTTAGGTTTCAGTTTTGTGCAAAGAGGGAAGATCTGTTAGTGACTGAAGTCTAGCACAGGCAGTAGATTCATTAACATGCACCTGCTCTTTTGCAGATTCAGAATCTGAAAAATCATTAAGTGGGTTTGAAACAACAGCCTACTCATTAGAGGACAGCATGGATTCGAAAGATACAGTAACTTCAAGCATGTCTGAAGAAACGGTCTGTGGCAGGGGAGAGTCGCTGTCTAATGGAATCAAAAAACACAGGTAGGACCTTGCCTGTTCTTAAGGTATTATAATATGCATTAATGGCGAGTAAAAGACCACAGGAATCTCTGAAAAGCTAACTGTGAAAATTTTAAAAACTTTTAGGGATGATTGACAAGTAGTTGATTGTGCTAGATTTTATAAAGAATATTTTTCCCAGGCTAGTGTGTTCCTTTGCATCTTGCTTTTTGATTATCAAATGCGAATAAGTAAAAATAAAATATAATGTGCTGTGTAAAAATGGACACACTTGTTTTTGAATAGATCTTACTGAAATCTATGTGGATTTTAATTCCTTCATGTATCTTTCATGACCTGTGCCTCCTATTGCCTCTTTAATTTCCAGTCATTTGATCCTTCTATTGGTGTCAGGAATGAATGAAAAATATTGCTAGCCTGGCATCAGAAACTCAGATGTGAACAGAGGGAGTCTTATTCTAAAAGTCTCATCTATGTTTTATGTGCTTATTTTGTGTTGTCAAACGATCCATTTTTGTTTGTTTCCTTGCTGATAAAGGAGGACAACGGGTCTGGAGTTAATAAGATGTAATAGACACCACTGTTCTCCAGTTTCAGTAAGGGGCAATACGATGTTTGTGCTACAGATCAAGCCAGACTTCAGTGTGTTTCAAAAAGGCTACTTTGGAAGTGTTTTGGATGTGTGGAATTATGATGGGGACACCAGATTCCTGTAAAAACAGGAAATTAGTATTTAATTTTACAGAACGAAGCAAGACATGCTTTAATTAGTTGGTGTCCTAAATAGTTAAATTGCAGTGACTGTTGAAGTATGCGGTAGCTTCAGAGACCTGATGTTCCAAGGTTCAACCTCTGCGTATACGTCCCTCCCATACTAGGCAAAGACTAAGGCAAATGAGGGCTTGGGTGGAGTAACAGGGTGGTTTGGGAAGGTAACATCAAGCAGTTGACTAAGCTTGTTGCTCTGTGCTCTTGTGCTGTTAGAAAGCTGGTATTTACGGTTTTGGCCAAGTGCCTTTCCTAATTAGAGCAGGAAGTTCAGGGGTGGGGGGGAAGCACTAAGTGAAGGTGGACATCTGAATTGCATTCATTGCCTTGGAAACAATGAGGAGGAAGAAGGCAATTCATGATCAACATGAAAATGATGATGTATGTTGACATGCGTTGTCTTGAAGAGTTTTAATAGGAATTGATCTTCTGTTCACTATAAAAAAGAAATAACTTGGCAAGTTTCCATAACGCTGCACTGTGTTGTCAGAACTGTACAGAGCAGGTGACTGGAGGAGCATTTAAGATCTGCTGTTTTTATAAGGGGGAATGAAAAGTAATAAACAAGTACCTCTCTGTAAGTTGCTTCTCTGAGTTGCATGCCTTTTAATAGTAAAGGGAGTACAGGATGTTGGAGTAAAACAAGTGCATAAACTGGCTGGCTGATAACTAACTGCTAAAGAAAAGTGGAAACATCTGTTTTGTGTATAGATAAGAATGTACGCTCGGATTTTGTGTGACTAAATGACCATAGAGCACATTCTAGGTTGAGCTGTAATGTCAAGCTTTTTTACCTGGCACCTTGGTGATACACTGGGATTTGTCTACAGATATACCCATGCAAACTTTCTCCCCAGAGCTCAGCCAATTTAGATTTTACCTCCAAGAGAACTTTCTCAGGGGGATGAGTTGTGTGGTGTTTCTACCCTGGTTCCTGAGGCTCTTGGTGGCAGCGATGTTTAGCCGGGTACGGGATGCTTGATGTGACTTTAGAACTGTGTTGCCTGTCTGGAGCTGCTAGCTCTGGTTTGTGCTTCTCTTGGTTTTGGGGCTAATTAGGGGGCATGTTGGTTAAATATGCATCATTTGTGATGCCACCTGTGTCCTTTTCAGAGCAGAAACCTTAACTTCTTGATGCCATGCAAAGTGAGGGGGTCAGAATGTTTTGACAGCACTGAATTCCATCTTTACGCCTTCAGGTTTGCTGTAACTGTTTTGTTTAACTTGCTTTTGTGTTAACCAAATAAAAACAAGTCACTTAAACAATAGAGCAGATTAATGTCATTTGCTTAAAATCTTGATTCCTTCCTGTGGTTCCTCAGATGAATAGAGGATCTGCAGCTGCATTTGGGTTGCACATGAGAGTACCAAATGACTGCTAAAGAGAGTTATAAATAAGACTTTATTTCCTGCTTTCATCTAGAAAACCTGAGTTCTAATCTGCCTCTGTTATTTGAGTGGTGAGGGTTTTGCGCAAGGAGGTGGGGGTAAGGTTTTTTGGGAGTGGGCAGTGTTTTGATTTTGGAGATGTAGGAATAAATCTGTTGGTTCCAAGGAATTAAAAGTGTTGAGATGTACATATATAGATTGGTGAAGCCAGTGCCACTTATAATCTATTGTCTTATTCTCAATTTTTTAATGTGGCTTGCATCCTACAGATTGTTCATAGAGCGTTTGAAAGAATGTGGGGTGACCTGACTTCTTGTAGTTTAGGTTGATTTGAGAGTGAACTTTATTTTTGGAAACTTCTTGGAAGAGAATTTGAGAGATGGGAAAATAGTACATTAATCTGGAAGCATTCAAATCATTTTTTTCTTTTTAAGAGGGAAAATTTTAAGCTGAGCCAAACTTTAAAAAAAAAAAAAGGCACACAAGAAAAAACAGTCCCCAAAAAAGCCCAACCAACCAAAATAAAAAAAAACTTTGTACAAAAATGTTCTGTAGTACCTGCCAACATTTAACATCCATTTGTTGCTCCTGTTTCCCTCTTACTGTTGAGTTTTTGTAGTCAGCTTTCCCTTTGGTCCCCCCGTCACGGGCCTGTCAGAATGTAAACGTGTTTGTGTTTAGCTTTTTGGCAGCCAGGAGGTTATTTGGTCAGGTTTACATGAAGAGCAAGCTAATAAATACTTATTTCACACCGTAGGTCTCCTTCCCTACAAGATTCCTGTAGTAATTGATCTACTACAGATAATGCTTTCGACAAGTGGTTTTTTTGAGCGATCTTAAATGTATCTTACCTGTTCTACTGCACAGAAATTCCAGCAGATGCTTTTGTCACTTAAAGCTAAAATTAACTTCCTGAGTTATTTCTAAAATCGACGTCTGGAAGGAAATTTTTGCACTCACAAACCTTTCCCTTCCCTTAATTGCAGGGAATGTGTCAAGGTTAGTAGGCCTCAAGTCTTGGCCGCCTGTCATTTTTCCGCATGTCCTTACTTGTCCCTGGGATCTTTCTTGTTGGCTTAAAACTGCTTTGTTTCTTCAGTATGTGTGTGTGTGTTACAGAGAAAAGAGCTGACTCATATCAGGTTTGGCTGATATGTATAAGAAATATGGATAAATAACTGAAACTGAATGCCAGCTTTCAAGTAATTAAACAAATTGAACAGAGGGACAAGTTAGCTTTCATGAAAACGTAAGTTTTGATATGTAAGGAGATAAATCCCTGTGCGTACTTCAGCAAACTGGAGGCACCTGAGTGTGTTTTACATGCAGAAGGGCGTATACTTAAACACAAATATCCATTTTGCTAACTGCCTTCGTTAAAGAATACACAGAAAAAATAAGTAAACACTACAAATGAAGATAAGACTGAATACTTGATGGACACTGTCCTCTCCTGGACATTTGTATCAAAGCATCCACAGAAGTATTTTATATTTAATATTATTCAAGATCATCTGTTTCACAATTATTTTTTTTAATCAGCGGAAAATCAGAATAGGGAGTGAGTGATACCATGTTGATCAATTAAAATAAGTCATTCATCCACTGCATGGGAGCTGAATAAAACAAGTCAGTGTCAGGCTGTTAGCAAGTAAGACAAAACGTAGTTTGGTGCCTTGAGGAGTTCAGGCATATGACTGGGATTTGATTGCATGGGGCTGGTTGTATTGTAACGAGCATTTTCTGGTTTTGTCCTTTCTGAAAACTGAAGCATTGGCGCTGGTAGAAGTATTTCAGTAGCAGATAAGTATAGGAGGTAAGACAGCAAGTTAGGCTACTGAAACGAACAACTTAGCCTGAATAGATTTTCAGCATCAAATGTTCGGGGTTGGAAGGGACCTCTGTGGATCATCTAGTCCAACTCCCCTACCAAAGCAGGGTCACCTACAGCAGGCTGCACAGGACCTTGTCCAGGCGCATCTTGAATATCTCCAGAGAAGGAGACTCCACAACC
>Ga0181612_102946_pt1 | contig 22343 bp, 14 predicted proteins | sample HoacroProtozoa21_FD_119630 | JGI IMG/M metagenome (GOLD analysis project Ga0181612, IMG submission 119630) | Hoatzin crop microbial communities from Cojedes, Venezuel. Combined Assembly of Gp0051906, Gp0051904, Gp0051908
ATTAAAAAAAAAAAAAAAAAAAAAGAGAAAGCACTGAATAAATTCCAATTTGGCATGATTATTTGATGTGTGGCCTTGTGTGCATGGAAACTCTCACCTATTGGCACTTGCAATTTTAGTATCATGTAATTAAATTGATTTTTTTGTCAAGTCAGTTTTAAACTATGTATTTGAGGTAAAAGGCCAGTGCATTAATCTACTGTGGTATTTATTATTTAAATACTAATCAAGAGGTCAATTAATGTTTTCATTGCTTTTGTAAATGAGTAATGGAGTACTGTTCACAGCTCTTGGGAGAGTCTACTGTTATATAGGAATCTGATTTCATTCTTTCTTTTCAAATGGCCCTAAACGTATTTATTATGTAGCTCTTACCTTCTATGTAATGAGTGTTGTGTTTCACTTGAACTCTAATCCCTATACCGCACATCAAAAGCCCAAGCGTCTCAAATATGCTAGGATTCTAGTTCCACTCTTCCAGTCCATATCTATTTTGCAGTAAAAGGCTATGATCACAGTGTGATAAATATACAACTGTTTTAACTGTAAGAACGAAAGTGTCTCCAAGTGCCAGACAAGAACGAGGAAGTTTCTGTTTGATTCATATTATCTACAATACTGAACAGAAGGGGAATTAAGTCAGCCAGGGGTGATTAGCCACTTTGCTAAAATTGATCCATGTATATGGAAAAACAGATTTTAATACATACATTCCTGAGTTTACTAAACACATATATGAGCTCTATTTTCCCCACTCATTAGGGATAACATTATTTAATGCATTTTTGTGGTAAACCCAGACTTCCAGTTCCTTTATCCTATGGGACTTGGGCTTCAACAGCTCCTTCATCACATAATGAAACTCCAGACTGCTACAAAGTGATCATGGTGTAATGTACTTCTCCTTATGGTTATCTATTTCATTACAAACTCTAAAATTCTCCTGGCCCAAAAGTGTGCTGGCTGTCTCAGCTAGAAGCAGAGATGCCAGATGTCAGCACAGGAAAGGACTGGTCCAGGATCTTCATCCTAGCACAATCTTGCTTGCTGTCTCTCTGGCATCTGCTGCTTTTCACTCCATTTCCTTTGGTCTCTCGTGCAAAGTGGAAAAATCAGATAGACAGGGAGAGAGACGCTGTCATATCAGTTTCTATGAAGAGTATATAGACACTGTTTTAAGAAGTGATACTTAATTTCTCCCTGCTGCTGCATTTGGGAACAAGGTTGATTGATGAGCTAAAATCTGGTTTCTTTACTGCCTCTAATGTTATTCCAAGCAAGGAAGAGCTGCACACACAGCCTAGAACCTCTTACGTTGTTCAAATGCATTCTTCAAGTCAGGTCTCTAGCATTAGGTGGAGTAATTGGGCAGTAAGAGTGGATTGTTTTATCTAAATGAATAACAATAAGTAATGGCAAGCAAAATATGTTTCACTGTGACATATTAGTGATCAAAAACAGTTTTTAAAATGCCACAGAATGCAGTTTAGAAGCCATCACTACTATACTGACAAATAACACAAAAAGAGAAATACATAGCCACAGGAGAGAGTTTGGGAAGAGTTTTAGACCCTTAGAATATAAGCTTTACCCCAACAGAGAGGAGAGTAGGACCCAAGCATGATTGTTCAAAAAGAAATAGAAAAAAACATGAACACTGAAGAACAGGGAACATGCCTGAGCTCTGTACTTATACTGAAAGAAGACAGAGAATTTCCTTCATGTACTTTGTGTAAAACAAGCTCTTTTACTTAAGTCAAGCTGCAGACTGTCTGCCTCTTCTTTGACCTTGCTCATCTGGCCCTCATCTCTGATGTATGAAGTGAGAAGTGCTGAAATGCAAACAGGACTACAAATGAGGATCATGTATGTCCATGTCATGCTGGGACCTTCAACGAGGCTCTAAAAGCAAATCTACGACAGAAATCGGGCATTACTGCTACTCATCAAGACAGGCATGCACTCAAGGCAATCAAGTATGATGTCTACCGCTTAGCAGAGGTAGTTAATTGACAATTCTCCACATCTATTTGAAGAGTGGTGCTCAATAATAGGATCTGCTGTCTTAGTATAGAGATGCAGCTTCTTCACCATGCAACTGACTTTCTTTTTATTTTTTTTGCATTGGACTTATATCTGGAATCGAAGCTTTGAAGTCTAGGGTCCTGCTGTCAGGGCTTATTTCCTCTAATGACTCTTGCTCCCCCTCAGACTAAGGCACTATAAAAATTGAAACTGATGATTTTTCGTTACTAATGTATTTTTCATAGTTTTTGAACTTCATATTCAAAGGTTTCTTCTCACAGGAAAAGAAAATCACATGTTTAGTTTATATTACAGCAACACCCAAAAGCTTACTTTGAGCCGACTGCAATACGATGCTCTTAAAAGGACAATTTCTGCTCCAGAGGCCTTACAATTTTATATTCTTTCTAACAGTTCTATTTCTGAGTGTGCTGAGCACTTAGCCAAGATGCAATCTGACGAATGAGGTTCAGAATACGACTACTGCTAATTAGCAGCTGTTAACAACTGAAAAGATGCATGTGGTACCAATGCTTCAATGGCAACAGAGAGCAGGGCTTCCTACATGATGAGAAGTTATTCACAGGGTCGCACTGATTCCCGAAGCAAGTCTATTGTTGTTGGCACCCATACTGTAGGGACAAAGATCTTATCGGCTCTGTGCAGGCACTGAGCCATCCTGACAGATGGCTTCTGTTGTGGGTAGTGCGCTTGTGTTATATGCAATACGTTAGGCCAATGATGCCCACTCAGGAGAAGTGAAGTGTCTGCCTTGCCTTGATGTTCCATACTGCCATTACTGCCTCAGTTCTGAAGTCCATGTGTTTTAAGAGCCTGCTCATACAGACATTTTCAGTATTCCTGGACTTTGCAGAGACCTTGAGAGGTAAGAAGGGCAGCTGTAATGACAATCCCATCACCACCTTTCATCCTTCAGCTAGAAGAATCCAGTGGTATGAGCCAAAGATTTTTTGGTAGGGCTGCCAAGGTTTGTAAATATGTCAACAAGGGGAGGAAACTCTGCGATAGTCCCTGTGCTTGAATGAAAAGCACATGTGTGGGGAGTTGAATCTCTAGCACTTTCAAGTGAGAGAGCTTTCTGTGTAACTGCTGCTGTACTGTGGCAAAGTAGTTTTATCTACTGGAGGTATTTTAGCTAGATGTACTTGCTTCTCAGCAAGAAACAGCACTTTACTAAAAGCATTTCTCAAATGACAGCAAACCAACTGTTCTATCGTGAGGCCAATTCTTGACATTTTGTCTATTTACCTGCTTCACAGCAAAGAATAACATAATGCTCCTGGAAAACAAATGTATTTTTAAGTCCTTGAAATTGAGAATGAGAAAGTTGTATTCCTTAGAATGATGACAACTTTAGCTTTCAAATCATGCAGGAATACCACAGTGTCATCGGCGATGAATAATACATGACTAGTACAGCACATGGGGCGAGAACAAATGGTTTCTTGAACCACCAGATCAATTAAGCCTGGTCTCCTAAGAATTTCTTTCTTGCCTTCTCTCCCAGCATTCGCATTGCCACAATTTGGTGCTCGCTCTTCTCATGATCTCTACATTGTCCGCCGTGTCATGGAGTATCATCAGTTCTCCCACAGTCTTCCTTGCACACCGCAACACCTCAGCTCTCTCCCGTGGCTTCTATTGAACATTTTGGAGATGCTGGCTGGCCAGGAGTCAGCCCATGCTTGTAGGTAGTCCGCAGGTACGTATCTGTTAATACGTCAAGAAGTCCAAACAAAATGGGTCCTGCCTTTTGGAGAAAAAATAGGATCTTTGTCCTCCGTCAAATTCAGTTGACATTCAAGTGCTAAAAGCAGGGCTGCGATCACAGATGTTTTGTTCATGTTGAAGTGCAGACAAATAAAGACTGCCTTTGCCCTTAAACCTAAAATATTCATTGTAGTTTTCATTCATCAATTACTTGTCTTATCATACCTTTGAAGCAAGTACTGCATGAATTTTTTTTCTTTGCTACTTAACATATTATGTTAACCTTTTATTGACTCCAAAACGTCTGATTGTTATGGTTTATGTTATGTACAGAAGCACCCCCTGACCCTCTTCCTTCGCTTTTCAACAGAGATTTACTAGTAAAGGCTGAAGTGCACAACAATGTTAGGGAGGCCTTATGATTTCCAGTATATTATGCTTCTGAGCATTTATTCGGTTTTCATTACTTAACTATGCTCTCTAAAATAATTGTCTGTCATTTATCAAAGTGTAATGTACCTTTAATAAATATTATCCTTTCATTTTGATTATATTTATTCCAATATGCAATATTTGCAACCATTATTTAAAATAGGGTTTTCCTTCAGGAGTATGAATACGAGAGGCTCTTTCCTATTCAGTTGGAATTATATCGAACATAAATTCAAGAAAAAATGGAAATAACTGTGATTGAATTAAATTGTGAAACACAACCTTCTTATGAGCCCTTGTAGTTCACTGCTTGTGGAGCTCAGTCTTATTTAACTAGGACCCAAGAGACAGTATTCTAGAGACAGAATGAAAATCTCCTTACTGTATATCTTGCTGTGGAACACGATATTGTATAAAACTTGTAACATCACTAGGTTGCTGGTAACTTGTTGAAGTCAATAAGGACAAAAGAGGTTTTCTGATGTTTGTTTCACTTCAGAAACTTCTTCTTGGTTTGTATTGATTTGTTCTGATGTATGGTAGCAATATCATGAAATGTTCTAGTCTCTGAGTTCCAAACAAAGGTTATTTAGGAAGCTTCATATATTTGTCTACCATTTTATGTGATTACCTATGAACAGCACATCTCGTATTTTTAATACAAATAGCTAGGCAATCTCCATCCACTGTAACATTTCAATGTGGAAACAACATGTAAACCCATTCATTCTGACATACGAAGAGCAACATTTGCTTCATCATTGATTTCTGTTTATGTTTACAGTTCATCAACGGAAATCTATTTCTGTAATGCAGTCGCCTGTGAAATTCAACACGTTTTAATCCACAACTTCATTTGTTTAGCATTTTGTACAATACTGTGTGTACCTGTCTTGTAACAAAGAGTACTGTGTGAAAATTAACTACTATAAACCCTTATTTATCTTATATAAAGGTTACTTATCTAAATATTTAGAATTTGCCTTCCATATTTCTATTATTTTTCCTAACAAAAGCCTATATTTTAGGAGGGACAAACCTTACTTAATGTAAGACAAAACCATTACAGCTTACTATACTAGTGTAACAGATTGCTGGGCATTCATTCCCCTCTACTCTTAGAGGTTGCTAGAGGTATAGAGAACTGGCAGCTGCAGAGTAAACGAGATGTTTGCTGCTTGAATCAGACAACTAGACAGTCTTATATTTGCACATCTATCTCAGCAGAATTCCTACTGGTTTTATTCCAGCCAGACCTATTTCCACAAGTTTCCCTGTAGAATATATTTGAAGAAGAGAGGTGGAGTTAGGCAGAGGTCAGATCCATAGCTAGATGGAATTCTAGACATGGATCCATATAAACCTTTACAAGGCTTAATTCTTGTTTTGAGCAGTACCGAGTAAAGGACTAGTAATCAAAAGCAATACTCCCTGAATTGCTGGCCACTGTGAACTGAACCACATCTTCATAAATAATTGTCAATTCATTTGTAACTCTATAGGTTGGAATAATCAATATAAATGGGACCACGGCATTTAGTAACATGCATGCAACCTTTTAGTATGGAATAATTCAGGACAGTACTTGGCAAAGATCAACAGACCTGATCCAACTAAATTTACCCATGCCAAAGGGGGTCTTTAATGAGATTTGGATCCCGTGTAATTAACTTTTGCCAAAATAATGATTCATCTACTGGCATTTCATACAAATCACAATGATTTCCCAAAGATGTAAAAAATTATATCCCCGTATTCAGTGTTCTAGTTTTCCAGCTGTTTGAAAAAGAAAAAGAAAGCCCAAAGAATTTTCTTGAGAAATTGTTGTATTCTTATTTTTAAATCGTAGCTGATATTACAATCCCTTCAATTTGCCACTCCAATACAATGAAAATCTCTAGGGAGATCATTTAAGAAAATGAATGATATAGAGCTATCACATAAAATTCAGAATATTCTGAATGAGTTTTTTGAAAGAGCTTTTTGATATATATCAGGCATTATAGTACAATCTCTTTAGTGAATTAGAGTTGTCCATCGTATCATACTGAGAGCCATACAGTGTGAAAGAAGAAAGTATTATGCTTGATTTGGAAGTCAACAGGAATTTCTATCTATAAATCACAAATTGGCTGAATACAACACATGTACCAGATTCCTTTGGGTAATATAAAGCGGTGAAATGTAGTTAGAGCATAGTGATACAGTTAATTTCTACTCCTTTAGTACTGTATTCCCAGGCTTTCATTAGATGATCATTCTTTAAAGGAAATTTAATTGTTTCAAATCCCTTCTGATTCTTGCCTGTACATGAAAGGACACATTGCAAATAAAAACAATTTCAGTATGACACAAAGTCTGTCCAAGAAGCTACTGCTTACTGCTTTTACTTTATGGCATTTTTTTGGCTTCTTATTTCAATATTATGTATTTAACCGTTTGGTTTCTCTGCAAATTTTTTTTTCTTATGTCAGAGGAGACTGAATTAAACTACATTTAAAATTGGTACTTGTGCTGAACATAGGTACTTTAAATTAGAATGAATGCATATAGGAAATCATTCTTAATATTGCAGGCACGCTGGCATAATTTTTTTGCATCCTTAGGTTTTGTTGAAAGACCTTTCAGTGCTAAAGCACTGAAGGATTAGCTTCGGTGGGAATATTTTAAAGAACATTTATGTGTTAAGTCCATTTATGGTATTCAAAATGAAGACCAATAAATACTTAATATGTTAATATTATATTTACAAAATGAAGTTAATGTAATACATTTAATGCTGTTCCATGTACATTTTAATATTTTGATAAATAGCATTTAGTCCTTTCACATAACAACTTTGATATGAAATTTATAAAATACTATCATCTTAACATCATAGATATTGTAATTTACTCAGTCTATTCAAATTGTTCTTTGAGTGCTCTTGATCAAGCAATTCATTGTTTTGGAAATGAAAATAAGGTATGTTATTGTTTTTATTTAGTAGCTAATATTAATATGATAGATTAATAGACTCCATTTTAAAGAAAATATATCAGTAATTTTTTTTCATTAATGTCCCAGGAAAGTAGTGTTTGCTGTACTAATGGCAGCATATTTTAGGTAAATCTATTAATCTAAATCCTTGTCAGAATAAAGAAGAAAATTTGTAAAGAAAATAAAATGGAAGAAAGGGTCTACTACTAGATGTATGATAAAAACATCAGAGTAAGATTTCATTTCCCAAAAGAAGGTAATCTTTTCTATTTCTCTAAAAAACTATTTAAATGAGGTCTCATTAGCCTCAATGATTGGTGCTGAAGGTGTGCTTCTAGGTTTGCTAACCTTTTGATTAAATCCCCAGAGGTCTCTGACCTAGTTCTGTGCTGACCATCTAAAATATGTTCTGATGCATACTGTTGTTAAGGTAGTCCCAGAACCAGTATAATGAGTGAGCCTTCAGCTATTTAGAGCTTGAAAAGGCAAGCAACCATTCATATGGAAACTCACATGCTTGGTGTCTCTTCAGACGGAATCAACAATCATCAGTGCAACCCTGGGAGCCTTTAATATATCTTATATGATGCTTTCCTATTTAACTCTCTTGCAGGTTTGCTGAAAAACATTGAAGCTTATCAATAAAAGAAATTGTGAAAACAAGAACTGGATCAGATTTGGATGTTATTACTAACAGTGCAAAGGAAGGATACAAGAAGTTGTAAATGTCAGTACTTTTCCAAATGTAGTTGTTACTTAACTCTGTTGGGAATCAAAGATGCTTGCATACTATTAAAACCTTTCAGGTCTGGGAGATTTTCCATATACTGTAAAGAAGTAGTCATCTCTGACTCAGTAAAAAGAAAGTTCCTCTGGGCTTTGTTTTGAGCCATGGCACTGAACCTTACAAATTATGCAGGTCAAGCTGTGGCTTGTCCATCAGTCTGATGCAGAGAATCATAGAATGGTTTGGGTTGGAAGGGATCATCTAGTTCCAACCTCCCTGCCACAGGCAGGGCCACCTTCCACTAGACCAGCCGGCCCAAAGCCCCATCCAGCCTGGCCTTGGGCACTTCCAGGGAGGCGGGCATCCACAGCTTCTCTGGTCAACCTGTTCTTTACAAGGCAGTGTGATCTTAATACTGACTTAAGAGCCCAGGAAACAGGTGGCGACTGAGTGGCAGCTAGCATTTGGGAGCTCTCACTTCAGCTGAGGCCAGCCACCTCCTTTATCTGCTGCAGTATATTTTCTGCACGTCCTCTTCTCCTCTCTGATGTATCCGCTACCAACAGAGCTGCTTCTGAATCTGGGCTTGATGAGTACAGCCGGGAAAAGTGCAAAAGGGAAAAGAGAGGGATGAGGGCTGGCGGGGACCCCTGGGGGAAGGCCAGAAGAAGCGGGCGCCATATAGCCCGACAGCTGGAAGAGCAAGAGGGTAACTCCGTGGCATGCCAGCCTTCCCCTATTCCTGTACGTTGGACAAAGACCCTTGATCGAGAGCAAGAGTACAGGCCCAGGGCTTATACACTTATCTGCAGTGTTTCTGGGGCTCTACCCCAGAATACAGAATCTCTCAGCTTGGAGCCTCTGGTGTGGTGGTGCATGTGTGTCAGCGGGTGCTTGAGGAAGAGAAGGAAACAACTCCAGTGCTTTATCAGCTATCATTCCTTCCTACCTCTTCTGCTCTATTTACACGGTGGTATGTAAAGATCTTTCCTATGACCGGAATAATACACATGGTAAGAGGGCACAGGAGAATATGAAAATTGATTATGTCCCTTTATGTCTCAGGATGAAAGTTGAGGATAGGCAGTAATCTAGCCTATTGGTTAAGAAATTCTTTAACCAATAAATTTGCAGTATTATTTTTAAAAAAACACATATCAATACCTGTAAATCAGAAGACTGCATACAATATATGTCACGTCATGACTCTCTGCAGCTTACAGCCAGCTCTCTAACCAGACTTCTACTTGAACACAGAAAAGTACAGGAAACATTCAAACTGTTCCAGTCCTTCTCCTTTTCATGCCCAGTCTCTCATTTTCCTTCTGTCGATACTGTTTTCTTCCTTGCCTGCTAGTAGTGGCAGTAAGCAGCCAAACTCACGGACTCAGCAGGAAATACTGACTACATCGTTTCTAGGGAGCCCTTTTGCAGGAAAAAGGCAGGCTAATCACTTAGGCTCCCGTAACTCTCCACTGTTGCTCCATTACAGTAGAAGAGACAAGTGGCCAGTGGGTATTTGCAGTGCTTCACCCACTGACTTTTGTGTAACACGTCTAAAAATATTCTACTTCTACGGAATATTCCACTTTATTCCAAACTGCAGGTTGCTTCACGAAAGGCTCATTATAATCCAAGTCCCAGACGTGATTATATACTCTGTGTGCATATGTTGGAATCGGGTGGTTTCAGAAAAATCCAAGATAAATTTTTATTCCATTGATCAAAAGGATAAACAAAGCCCACTAACTCTGACGTACTGAAAAGCAAATTTAGAATAGGCCTTTTAACTTTAACCATATGGATAAATAACAGATTTTAAATCCACTTTTTCGATAATTTGAGTGGTCTAACGTAGTCCTGAAAGTATGTTCTTTATCCCTACTGGGGAAGGAAAAAAAAAAAGGCAAAAAAATATAATGAAGAAATGCTCTGTACCTTGCAGGACTGGATTCTCCCTATCTTGATGGAAAAAAGAAGGTAACTACATTTCAAAGGCTGCTTGAGGTCTTAGGATCCTATGTTGTTCTAGTTGGAGTCACGCCCTTAACTCAGTCTTCAGCCATTTTTTTTAAATCTTCCCATGAATAATATTTATTGGATCCTTTGCTTGCTAAGTAAATGGACTGTAGTTGGATGGGCATCGGATCAGTCTTACCATGAACAGATGTGTTATGGCTAGAGGGAAATTAATACAGGCAGCAAAAGACTATAATGAATCATAATTTCTCACTATATTCAGTTCAAGCTGTGTCCTGACGGATGTACAGCACTTTCTAACACTGCGTTCCCCTGCCAGCACCACCGCAGAGCCCATGACAGGGACGCAGTTTTAGGAATGCTACCTCAGCCATTTCAAACTGCCGCACTTTGATACACTTGTGGGCCGAAACACAGCCGTCCTGCTTTGATCAGGCTGCCAAAATAAATGTGTCATGACGCTTTTTCTTTATCGCCGTTCAGCTTCTGGACAGCAGATTTTAAGAGCATCTGCAGCTACAAAAAGACCTTAACCTTAACGCAAGGACATTTTCCAACCAAATAAGTAGAAAACTCATAAAGATGCCAGCTGGGTATTACAAAAGGATTAATTATTTAGATTTTAAAACTAGCTGCATCCACTTTTCAGAGAACTTTTACAGACCTATTAAGAAAGATATCTCACTGAGCATATTCTTTCTAGGTATTATATTTACAGCCACGTGGGTTTAAGAAAAAATGACTTATCCTCTCTACTCACCTCTCCTCTGAGTCTGCTCGCTCGATAACATTTGTAGCTCTCTTGGTTTGGATTGATATTCAGCATGTTGGCAAGCACAGAAACACAGAGAAAAGCTAGCCTGTCACACTTGTGTGTATACATGTGAATAAGCTTATAATTAACTTATATTGAATTTATATATAAAGGGAGGTTGTGGATTCTCCTTCTCTGGAGATATTCAAGACCCGCCTGGACACGGTCCTGTGCAGCCTGCTGTAGGTGACCCTTCTTTGGCAGAAGGGTTGGACTAGATAACCCACAGAGGTCATCCAACCCCTAACATTCTGTGATTTGTGTAACACAGCACAAGTCCACAGGACTGGATAGACTGCATCACAGGATGCTGAGGGAACTTGTGATGTAATTGTGAGGTCACACTCTACCATTTTTTAAAGGTCCTGTTACTTGATGGTGGTTCCTGGGGACTGGCAAAGGCAAATGCTATGCCCACCCTCAAGAAGGAGGATCCAGAGAACCAGGGCCAGCCAACCTAACCTCAGTTCATGGAAAGATGACAGAGTATATGCTGCTGGAAGCCATTTCCAAGTACACGAAGGAGAAGGTGATTGGGAGCAGCCAATGTAGTTTTACCAAAGGCACATCCATCATCGTGACCGTGAAAAAGCTTCCAACTCCAAATACCTTCTCCCCCAGCAAACCAGCTATTAACAATGGGCACTGGGAATAAAAAGCATAAGGCTACATCCTGCAAGGATCCATTTAGGACAATGACCTAAAAAAGCAAAATGCAGTTTGACTCTTCCTCCTCAGAAAGAGGACAAAGCACAACAACAACATTTAACACTGGGATTTGTACTAACATTTTTTTTTTAAGCATACTGAGATTATTACACCATGCCTTCTGCTTAGATAGTCATGCAGCAAAACTAGTGTCTTCCATGAGAATGTAATAAAGATCATTTTTCATTTGACATGACAGTTGACCACAGGCTTCATGCAATAGGACTTTAAAGAGTGATAATCACTTCATTGAGGTCTCTATTTTAAACCTATTGAACCCAAGGACTGATTTTCCAATAACAGGTCTCTTCAGTTAGGCTTTTACCCACAGCTCCAAACGCCACACCCCCTTTGGCCAGCACTGTGCCTGCTTTGCCATGCCTATCTTTAGCTACACCATGGAAAGCAATAAAACAGATTGGAAGCAGCACAGCAGAAACCTGGCCCAAGGACTCCTTCAGTATGTCATACCCCCAGTCATGGGGCTGAGAGGACATGGATAAATTATTTCTTTATTTTTTCCAGAGAGAAAAAGGAAAAAAAAATCTTGATTTATTTCCAGGGCAAAAAAAAAAAAAAAAAAAGCCAGCAGAGCTTCAGTGCTTTAGTGTCTGGATGAGCAAATGGTGTAGAGCGGTATGTTTTGAATTCATTAGTACCTGGTGAAATTTTTGGAAGTGATTGACTTTATCCAGGAAGGACTGCCTTCTCTAAAATAAACTAGAACCAGATTGCTAGAGTTTAAAATGTGCCAGGGATCTTCTAGTGTGAAGGCACGAGGAAGCCATGGATGCGCCGATGCAGAAATACCGGGATTCAGACAGCACCTGCGACGTGTATGGAGCATCGCAGCACCCGAGGGGACAGAGGACACAGGTGGGAGACCTCCACCGCCTCAGGGGACACAGTAAATATAAACTGTGCTTCAGAGACTGCTGTCTCAGGCATCGCTAGCTGGTGTTTCCAGGGGACAGCACATCAGAGGAGCCACATGAGAAGCAGCCCATTCCGAGTCCTCGGCGCAACGTGGGGCTCAGCTGAAGACACAGCTGTGCAGGAGCCACCAGGCACTGCAGTTCTAATGCCAAGAGAGACGTGTCCTAGTAACACCTCCTTTTCAATAGGGGAACTACGAAGAAGTGAGGAGGCTTCCTGAAAAGATAAGCTAAGGATAAAGAGCCTTCAGGCAGCACGGAGCTTTTTCCAAGACACCGTATCAGAAGCTGAGTTTTTATTATTAATTGTAAAAAAAGCCTAGACAGGAACTAGGGAAAGCCAGCATGATTAAAAAAAAGATGCTGTTAGCAGTAAGACAGACATTCTTTAAACGCACAGGGTGGTGTCCAAATAAGGAAAACAGGAACGAGCGCTAATTCAGGCAAAGTGAATGTAAATAATAAGATAGATTTAAAAAAAAAAAAAAAAAAAAAAAAAAGTTTGAGAAATAGCTTACTGAAGTATAAAAGCTGCTATTGAAACATTTTTTTCAAACACCACAAATAGGATGCCTGCCAGAAAGTCTGTTGGGCTGATAGATGATCAAAATGAAAAGAGACCACTTCAGAAGCAAGAAAGCTAAATCAAGTATTTCCGTTGAACTCTTAGCAGTGACCAACGCCAGATACCCAGGGAAGGGAACAAAAACAGGGCAAGCACACAGTGATTACTTCTCACTATACGCTCATATCTTCAGCTACCTAAAGCTTAGGGACTTTGTAATTCGGAGATAACAGATCTCTGCATGATAGATTCTACTGAATTTTTCTGCCATGATAGCCTAATTGCTTTTTTCCTTTTGTGCTTTTTTTAAAAATAAATCCAGTATTTCCAAAAGAATGCAACATAAATTGACAAACTATTGTTGTGTGTAACTACGGCTGACATCAGCCTTGTTATCAAACAAACAGAAGGAGGATAGCATGACACCAGTTTTCATGAAAGGGCCCCGGGGAGCTAAAGAATTGCAGACTACTAAGTCTGACTTCTGTGTTGGAAAGAAGCTAGTAATAAATAACAAAATTAGTAAACCATAGACATAGCTTTTGTGGAAGAAAGCCATGCCACAGAAACATATTATCATCTTTTGAAGAAATCAAAAGCTACGCAGACACAAGTGAGCCTATTAATAGAGTAACTGAATTTCTGAAGCCTTTGATGAGGTTCTTTGCTTTCTTTACAAGCAAAGTTCTTCAAAGTATGGCAGGGTATGATGGAAGTTCTCTTAGATTAGTAACTGCTGAAGTGTAAAAACTGTTTATTCACTCCCATTTTTTAAGGGAATTTGTGACTGTAGCGGCGTGTCTGTGCTGGGATCCAAACTGTCCACCTCCTCTTCCATGTCACTACTGAACAATAAAAGAAGTTCTTGGTAGTTGCAGTTAAAATGAATATAAACAGCTGCAGAACAATTCAAGGACACTACCGAGGAAATGAGCTGGCAGGAGAGTTCACTGCAAGTGCAAACGAATGTACATGGAGCGTGAGACCACTCTTAGTGCGTATACTCAGTGACAGACCCTAAACTTGGCATTACCACTCAAAAAAAAAAAAAAAAAATCTTGGAGTCAAATGCGGATAGCTCTTTGAGCATTTTAGCTCAGAGCTAATGAAAGGGCAAACAGAATGGTAGGAATAATAAGGAAGGAATATGAAACATGGATATAGTCGCTTGATGTAGGTATCTCCGATACTCCCGTATCACAGGGCAGCAGAGCAGCAGAGGTACATGACAGTATCCGGGAGGCGAGCTTAAACAAACACCATGTTCTTCAACTTGCAAAGAGTCACTGACTCAGGATGTCATTAATTCCAAGAGTATAAATGTATTTAAAAGACAAGTCTGTGCACAGAAAAAGATCTAAGACGCACGAAAATCCTGTTGCAAATTTTGCCTCAAGTGTCCCAGCCCACTGGTTGCCAGGAATGAAACTTCGTCCATTCTTGTGTGTTTTCTCCCAAGCATATGACATTGGTCAGAGCTAGAGACAAGACTGTCAAGAAAACTGATCTCTGGTCACACACAGTATAGCTGTATTTTTTTTAATTTCCTTTTATTTTAAAATACCCTGGACAAGTGTCTTATTATGTTGAAAAAACAACTCATTTCTTGTTCTCCCTAGCAGCAATTCTGTTCAATTATGAATTTTTTTTTTTGAGAGGACACACCTTGTTAGCTGATAGCAGTCATCCTCAAATCTGGGTCCATTTTTTATTTCCCTAGCATCGTGTGTTTATCCTGAATTCAGGATCATCCAGATGCCTTTCTCACTCTGTTTTTACTTCAGCTCTACCTCTGTGCAGACTCCTGATCACCAAAAAAAAAAAACCAAAACCCAAGGAGCAATCAAATTAATATCTTTCTTCCCTAAAGCTAACATTAGTTTTATCGCAGGTCTGCTAGGAGGCAGGGACACCATGTACAACTCCATATAAATGACTGCTCTTAAAAGTAAAAGGCTGCCACCTATCAGGAAAACAACAAGAAATCCAAAATAAAAATCACCAAGAAAACATTTTCTTCCAGCAACTGTACTGAGGTTTTGGACAGGGCCTGCTACGCCTGCTCTACCTCTTTGTAACTAGAAATAAGGTGGAAAACAGCTACTGCTCCACCCAAACCCAGTTTATGGCTCCCCCGGCCCTCCTGCAGAGTGCTGAAAGGCTGCAGCAAGACGATGCCATCTTTGAAATTTTGTACATTGACTTTTACATATCCCCATACATTCTTGCTTTTGTTTAACCAAGCCTATGGCTTGCTGTACACCAACAGAAATGCCTGGCTTCAACCTTGAAACAGATTAGTTAAAATTCACGAGGCAAGAGTATGCAGAACGGGCAAAAGGGAAATGTTCTGATGTGCCCGACAGACAACTTCACCACACCACCCGATGTTACTCCTCTATACAGGGCGCAGTGAGAGTTAAGGCTTTTTAAGGCAGCTGAGACTGCCCAGAACCACCACCAAAGTCCCTACTGAATCAATAAAGGCAGTTGGCAAAACATCTTGGCAACGCGTCCAACTCCAAAGTCAAATCTTAACATAGCAGGACTGAATCCCCCTTTATCGGCATTTCTTCCCTCTTCCCCCTCCAGCAGGGACAAGCCCTAAGGCTACACGGCTTTTCAGCTGACAGAGACAGTTCTGGCCACACTATTCCACTCCCGCCAGCACTGCCTAGGCAAGCATTTGGCACACTTCGCTGAACAAACCCAGCTGCTTAGGGTCATGCTTAAAAATTTTGATGCCTAAAGGAGGAGAAGGCTGAGATGAGGTCTACCTGGATTTGAACGTCTACGAACAAATAACCCAGTCCTTGGCTGAAAGATCTTCCTCAATTAGCAATGCCAAGATACCATTAACCACAAAAAGATGATTATACTGCTGTTCGGTAGGATCAAACAATGTTGACCAGTCTTATCAACCAAAATGGCTTCTGGGCTTCTTAAGCAGATCAGTGGGAGGAAAACAAATAGCGCATCCAGCAGGCAACCTGCTACTTTTCATCGCATTTCTCGCGGCTATCGGGGGACGAGCAGGGAAGCGAGTGCGTTGATACCTGACAGCAGACAGCAGTATCAGCCAACCGTACACTGCTTCCCCTCTCCTCTGAGGTTTGTAGCAGGCACACGGAAGCTACAAACCTTTCACCCATCCAGAGCAATTGCAAGCATCCCAAGTATTCAATACATAAAACGTTTGCTATAAAGCTGTCTGCAAGATGCTTCTTGTTCACAGTGTTTTTCATGCTGTTTTGTTTGCTTGGTTAGAATATTAAACAATGAAACCTAATTCTGAGTTGAGCTGCTGGCTTTGACCTCCATGGAAGACATCTCTACAAGCGTGCTTAGAAGAAACGGTTTCTAAAATTCATCTTCTCTCCTACAATCGGTCACATGGCTGTCCCTCCTATTCCTCAAAGTGCTTAACTCTTCTTCGGGAATTTCTATTTATTACTCTACTTCAGAACAGAAGTCAAGCCAAACTCTGAGATTATGCTACAAATGCTTCAGGATGCTGTAGGTGTGGAACTATCTGGCAGATACATACGCTCCCTGGTGCCCTCAGCACAGAAAAATCCTGGGAGAGGGGAGAGTAACTGAGTAACCGGCCAGGGCAGAGCCTCTGCAATGGGCCAGCGATGCGACCCGCAGGCTGGTGCCCGATCCAGGGATCGCCAGGACCAGGTGGAAGTGAAAGCAGGCCAGTACCTCATTTCATGTCTAGAGTCATACACCGCTCCCTCCAAACGAATAAAAGACAAACAAACAAAAAAACCCCAACACCCAAACTAAAAAAAAAACCCTACCAATCTATTGGTTTGCTCAGAGACCTTTAGATATTTTAGACGCTGCTCAGAGACCTTTAGACCAGAGATATTTAACAAGGAAAATTATATCAAATGCAGATTAGCCTGAGAGCAGATTTGGCTCCAGGATACACCGAAGATCAGAAGAGATTGTGTAAACCTGTTAGTAATCATCAAGCAAATGTTAGTAACTTCCCAGAATTTCCCCACACCAAAGCAGACACCCTCCCAGAAAGTGAAAAAGTGGGTTTTTTTTCTGAGACTGCTTCCTTTGTTATGACAAATGCAGTGAGAAGCTGTTAGAAGACTACTATTCCACCAGCTCCAAACCCCAAACACCACTATAGCAGATCTATACTTTTGTTAATGCAGGTAAAGGGAACAATACTTCGTTTCTGTTCCAATTATTTAGCAAATTTTAATTTTTGAAGCATCAGGGTGAACTAAAACTGAATAAACTAACTAGTATAGCAATTTCTGCAGGAAATAACAAAGAAAATAATTCTTTCTTAAAAACAAATCTTAAGAAGTTATGGATTAAGAAAAGAAGTGAAATGAAGACTGTGGCTGGACCTGGAACATGCAAATATGTGCAATTAGACACTAAAATGGATAACTTCAGAGAGAAATCAATATAGATTAAGTATTCATGAAAGGAATCATTGCAACAGCATTAATAATAATATATGGAAACATCTGGCATAGTACAGCACTCTTGCCTGTCAGGACAAGAAACCTTAAGTATTTCGTCTAATTAATAATATTCTTTTAAGCATCAGTTAAGATATATGGAAAGAAAGTAATTAAAAAAACAGAACTAAAAGAAAACAAAAAGTTGGCTTACTCTTCTTGACGCAAGTCATTAACGCTCCGGTCTAGTGAGATCATATCACTTGCCACCATATTAAACCCGAACTCTTTAATGCTGGCTTGAATGGATTCTTTGTAATCTGGTCCTAAAACATATGGCTTCGCTTCCTCTCCAGGGCCACCAACAACTCCATGAGGCTCAGGCTCTTTGGGTTCAAAATTACCAAGGATTCCAGATCGTAAAACAGGATCTCGGTATACAAATGTCTGAGGCTTAAATGTGAGATACTGCCTCTGGATGATGTTTTGCTGTTTGTTATCACCACCAGCATGATGATTTAGTTCATTTTTGGCCTTATTTTTCCTTCGAATGGATTCCAAGTCCACTTCCACACCTTCAACATGAGGCCAAGGTACCACAGGTTTGAACTTCTCATTTCCTAGTCCATGGTCTCCTTTGTTTGGCATGAGTCTGTTGGCTTCTTTGTCATCCTATATATACACACAGAGAAACAGCAGGAGATCATATGAATTGATGACCCTTTATTTATTTAAACCCAGTATCTTAACACACCAAGAGCTGGTACTAAATGTCTGTTAAGCAAGAAGGGAGAAGCCTCTCTTAAGGGGCTCAGGGAATGCTTTTTACTAAAGCAACTGGCTGCTGGAGAACCCCACCAGCCATTGTCCACACTTACCTTAGTGAGTAGGTCCTGGAAATGGCCTAACGCCCAAAGCGTTCCCAAAGGCCAAGTGCCCATGTAGGACACGTTGACTGGACCGCAGCCCACCAAACCAACGTGTCCCACCAGGGAGGCAGACCGAGCATCTCCGGAAGGCGAGGGCAGTACGGAGGCAGGCAACACCGCGATGCTGAGCACAGCATCCTTGGGGCCGCTCTCAGACATCAGGTATTCCTGAGGCTATGTTTGCCGGCTGCCGAGACCTCAACACATCAGCAGCCCCGAGACGCAGCCCCGATCCGATCTGCTGTGCAGCCATGCAGACCAGACCCGCCTGGGGAGCAGTGCTGGGGCTGCTGAAAGCTGCCTCAGGTGCTGCTATCTCCTGCATCCTTGTTGAAAAGGACTTCACCATTTTACAGCATACACCCCCCCTCCCCGCCCCAAGAGAGCTGAAGTTCTCACTGAGAAGAAAGGCTGGGATTTTGAAAACTGCTCGGCATTTTCAGCGATCCATGAGGGTGGTGGTGTCAGAACAAGGGTGGGTGATTTTGGAAGGAACTGGACAGAAAGGCTCTGAAGTGTGCGAGTGTGAAGTCTCCAGAGTACAACAGCCCCACCCACAAACGCTCACACAGTCACTGCTTTTTCCAGTACTGCTGTCCAAGAGGACAACAGAGAAACGTTGCTGAAAGTTCACATTTCCTACTAAAATGATCTGTTTGTGAACAAGACAGATGTCAGATCACACCGCAGTCTGCAGAGAACAACGCACACATTTTAGCAACGTCTCACTATCTATTCACAAACACAGAACCAAATCAAAAATGGACATCAGCAGGATGTCACCTGTCCAAAGCTGCTGGAGGCAGGGACAGCTTCACAGCTAGATCAGGTTTCTCAGCGGCTCCTCCAGTCACACCCCGAAAACCTCCAGCTTCTCTGAAGAACCTGTTCCAGTTGCTTGACCAGTCTCACAGTAAAGGTATTTTTCTTCTCACCTCAGAGTAAGTTTCTCACGTTGCATCTTGTGATGGTTGTCCCTTGTCCTTTCAGTGTGCACCCCTCAGAAGAGTTTATTTCCATTTTCTCTGCAACCTCACTTTTGAGGGTGAAAAGATGCATTTAGCTTCCCCATTCGACTTTTCTCCAGCCAAATCAAGCCGAGCTCCTCTATCCTTTCCTCCACTATATGACTCTGACTTCTCCAGCAGTTCTTTGCTAGGTCCCTCGGCCAGGTGGCTGAGCTTTTCCTAGCATCATCCATCACGTAGTGCACCTTTACTGCGACAAGGGCACGTTGCTGACTCGTGTCCATGTTTAACTAAACCGCACAATACTTAGTATGACACTGCAGTATTTTCCTCATTCTGCATAGTAAAACTTCAGAAATTATGAAAAATCCAGCAAAAAAAATACACCTAGGTTAACACGATAATAATGGGAGTCGGACTGGCTCCAATTCAAAATAATAGAGTTTATTCAAGCAGCTTTCTGACCTCTCTGCTTGTTCTACTGTAAACAGGGAAGGCACACAAAACGCAGAAGTGTTAGGTCATCCTGTTCCTCCACTGCTGTTTTTTGAGGAACTCAAAAGCCTGTGCGAGAAAGGGAAGGGTAAGGGCACTTGAAAAGGTGCATTTTGCAAGGAGGTAGAAGACTGCCATGGATCTAAATCAAGCCCTGAGAGGACTTGCGAAGAGAGCATCACATCACGCTTAGCCCAGAAATGAAAAGACTTTGCCACTCGACTGTCAGGATACTGCTGAGCACGCAGCTCTTACCAGCTTGCATCTAATTCCTGCTTCGAGTGCGGAGGCGGCTATAAAAGCCAAGAAAATGGTGGGCATCATCAGGAAGGATGCTTCAAGAGAGCGTCACTTTGACTACACAAAATTTTGAGGCATTCATGTCTTCAGTAATATCTAGTTCTGGTCTCTGCATCTCAAAAGGAGTTAAGAGAAAGTACAGAGTAGGGCAACCAGAATGAAGGAGGAGGTGGACAGGTGCCTTAAGATGAAAGACCAGAAAGGCTGGCCTTTCATCTTCAGACTGCAGTCTGTAGGTGTGATGGCTGAGGGGTATACAACTGAAGTTCACAAAATCATGAAGGTGATGGATAGATCGAACGGAAAACCGCTGTTCACATTAAGTACAAGAACTGGAGGCATTCGAGAAAATTGATAGGACATCAACTGAAAAAATGTTCTTTGCACAGTGACCTCCTGGAATATGCTGCACAGGAGGCTGTGGAGAGAGACAGTACCACCAGCTGAATGAGGGATGAGAATGTGATGGATGACAGGTCCATAAGTGCACTGTAAAAAGACTGGGCAGGGAGGCACCTTCTAAAAGCTCTAATTCAACAGCTGTGGATGCTGGGAGTCTAAAGGGAAGGGAGCATAGACAGCAGCCAGGCTTACATGCTGCTGCTCTCAGACACCATCCTGGATCACTAGTCTCAGTCAGGCAGGAATTTCTTGTACCCCTGGCCTGTATGAAATTAAATATCCTTTCATTCCGCTTCCACTACCTATAAAACAGTTACGAGCTTCCACTTAGCCAGTTCTCTCACTGAAACATAACACTTCCCAAAGCAATTTGTTTATTTTGCTGCCATCAGAACTATGACTTACCCTGTATTACATTTAGCCTCATTATAACTGTTATGCACAATTTGCATTATAATGCATTTATTTGCTGTTCCCGTCCAGACATTAAATATATTCTATTTTTGCAGGCCTGGGAAAACATTGGATAGAACATGAAAATGATAAACACACACAGAGAGGCGCTCATTCCCCTCTCTCCTCCAATCTGCCCGTACCCAGGACAAACGCGACGGGAGGCATTTGCTGGGGGCTAACTCCCGCAGGCAGCTCAGCACCACACAGCTGCCCACTCCCCGCTCCCGGGCACAGATCCCGTATGCAGGATCACACGGGATGCTATGAAGAAAATTAACTCTGTCTCAGCACTGCAAAACAAAACAAAAAATGAACTAAAATTAACAGTGTTTAAGCGTGTGCTGCAGTCCACAGCTCCTGGAAGTTATTAGTTTCTCCAGAGACAACTCAGACAAAGGTTTTCCAAATACTGCATGGAAAACAAGCGAAGTCAAACCACAATCACAGAACTACTCTGGACGTCACGCCAGCCACAACGCCTTAGTTAGGAACTTCTAGCGCTTCTTCTCTTTCGTGAATGATGACCACCCCCATTTTTTAAGATTATTTAATGACACATGAAAAAAATTAAATACGTTTTTAATCCATGTGTCTCACGGATTAAAAATTTGGCTCAGCTAAAAACATACCATCGAACTTCTGAAAGAAAGGTTCATGCAATGACAGTCAAACTGAAAGGCACGCATATTAAAAAAAAAACCAACAAACCCGAAACCCCACAACCACCTTTCTTAAGCTGAAAACCAAGATAGTTTTAAAATTATTTGAGAAATTTCGGAAGAATCCAAATCAATGACAACGAGTTGAAGGGAGGGCTCAGAAGAAGTGAACACGGCACACATCCAAAGACCGCACCTCTAGGTTTTCCAAAAATGAGGGAAGAGAAGCAAAAGTCTGAATTCTCTCACATCTGAAGACAAACAACAACCAAGTCTCATTACATCTTTATAAAGGACACGCAGTAAGCTGTTTACACACAGTAATGTAGAAAAACGCTTATTTCACAGATCTTTGTTTTTTTCTATAGGGCTAAACCTAGGATTTCCTGCCAGCTTCTCCAGCTCCAGTTCAGTGCGGGCTTCTTCATTTTCTGAATGTTCTTTTCACTCCTTAGGAGATTATGTATGAGTCACTGCAATGGGTGTTTCGGATACAGCGAGATGATCCAAATACAGTCAGTCCCTGACTTGTGTAAAAAAAAGGAGGTATTTAGTGTAATTTTTTTTTTTAAATTAGGTTCTTCCTTTTTGCAAAAGAGAGGAATGCAATTAAAAAGGTATAATGAACATAACCGTGTCCTGTTAGAAACATGTTTCTAACTTACACAAAGTAAAAGAAAAAACTGGGAGAGGCCTTCACAGGGCCACAAGATGGGTCAGCTGGCAGGAGGGCTCGAGTTCTGGCTTGCAATCAAACTGGAAATGTCAAAGTTGCATCATCTCCTTTTCTTCAGTCACCCAG
>Ga0181612_165886_pt1 | contig 22343 bp, 10 predicted proteins | sample HoacroProtozoa21_FD_119630 | JGI IMG/M metagenome (GOLD analysis project Ga0181612, IMG submission 119630) | Hoatzin crop microbial communities from Cojedes, Venezuel. Combined Assembly of Gp0051906, Gp0051904, Gp0051908
CGCCGCCGGGAGCCGCCGCACGCGGTCCTCCTCCCTCTGCTTCCGCGAAACGGAAACCTGCCGAGCGGCGGCCCAGCAGCGCCGCGTTCCTCACCAGGCCCCGTGCGAGCTAACCCGGAAAAGGAAGTGCTGCTCCTCTGTCCGGCGCGTCCCGGAAAGGCGCATGCGCCAGCTCGGCGCCTTGGTTAGCTCCGTGTCCCGGGGTGGGAGGGCCAGGCATGCGCCCCGGGGCCGGTAGGGGCCTGGCCGTCGTTCCGCGTGCGCATGCGCAGTGGGCGAGCGGCGTGGGTCCGCGGCTGACTGCGGTTCCGTGGGCTGAGGGAACAGCTCTGGCAGCTCGGGGCGGCCCCGGCGGCCCTTCCGCCCCGCAGTGCAAACTCTTCAGGCAGCTTGGGCTTGCCCGCCGCTCCCCTGCGGCGCCCGCGCGGGAGGCCCCGGAGCGGGGCCGCGCTGGATCTGCAGGCTGGGCTGGCGGGGATGGGCCGCCTTCGGCGGCCTGACGTAAATGGCATGATTCTAGGCAATAAAAAAAAGCCATTGGCGGTCAGCATTGTGAGTTAAAGTGTAGTTCATCCATTTCTGTGGTAACGCGGTTTGTCTGGCGCCCTGGCAGGGAGGTAGACCTGATGCCTGCAGGCTCCAGGGGCAGGCACGTGGGTGTTGGTGGTGTGTTTTCAAAAGGCATGGAAAGTGAATGGGAGTGCAGGTTTGTGGATCAGTCTGGAATTGAAATGGACATCTGTATTTACAGTGGAGGTTTGGGGTTTTTTTTTAATTTGAATGAGCCAGTTGCTAGGCCATTTTTCAGCTAGTCTGGATAATGCACAAATGTCTGGCTCTGCTCGTTTTGTGTGTCTAGAGATTAATTTTAGAGTATGATCAGAGTGTGTAGTTCATTTCCTTTGAAAATATGAATGCTTCTATGTTTCTGTATGTCGTTAAGTCTTTCCAGTTGGAGCTGTACAACGCACGTCTTGGTCTGACTGGGAAATTAGCACTGAAGAAACATTTAATAGTGGTGTTCTTATGAGTAATTACATTATACAAACTGAGCAATTGCATGTTACAACAGAATTTTAACTACGGTATTCTGTACCAACATATATGTGCATGTGTTCATATATACTTCCATATATATTTGTATCTGTGTATATATTCTTAAAACATTGTCCAGTTTTGCTCATCCTAAAATTCACTGGTAACGTCAGAAGCCATTTTGGCAGAGTATTTACACAGTATCTTTTGTCCTAGTGGATTAAGGAAGTTCCCTTCTCCACAGCACTTTTGAAAAATGATTGGATTTTAAGGTTCTTTTTCCATTTTGGCTTTATAATGCCGTGCTTGATGATTATTATGACAGTGCAAGGGAACACTAAGAAGGTGTTTCCAGAAAGCTAAACAGTTATTAAAAAGCCACGGATAATCAAAGATATTTTTAGGTAGATTTAAGAAAAAGAAGACATTAAAGGATTTGAAGTTCCTCACTCGGAATAAATAATGGGTGTAATTCTAAATAGCTTTGTGCATTAGACAGAGCTTCTGCCATCAGTAGCCTGTTCTAGTTAAATAGCAGAGGCTGTAATGCATTTTAGTGTTGTCCTGTGAAGAATTCTGTGGAAGAATGTTGATAAACAATATCTGCATCAGTATCTCTTCACAGATGCAGGTTCAGTTTTGTTCTGAGATCAGTGAAGTTTATCACATTTGAAACCTATGCACGTGAGATTAAATGTATGTAAACAGTAGTGGCGTCAGTGGGAAAGAGAATGTAATGCGAAGGGGCCACATTTTAAAGAAAAGGAAAATGGATCTAATGCAGTCATTAAAAACATAGGGAACTTGGCAATTGGTGTCAGTAAGGAAAGGACTTGGCCTAAGGTATATTGTTTACCTACAGTGGAATATTAGGATAAATTGTCGTGGTCCTGGTCTTACCTGAAACACTGGAGTTTTGAGTTTGTAAGGCATAAAGTACTTGTCTTAATATGTATTACTGGAATTTAAAGTCATTATAAATGAAATACAAAATGTAAGCTCCACCTGTTGGTGAAAATGTGGGATTTCAAATGTTATTTGTTACTTTTCCCTATGAGAAAATAATATATTGGTGATTTTTCTACTTAAAATCTGAGGAAATTTGAATGAATATGGCTGGTTCTCAGGAGGAGCAAGTATGAAAATGGCACGGGATGAATCAGGTTTATGACCAGCTCAGGCATCCAGGCTGTTTTGACACTAAAGCAAAATGATGCCAGTTTAAAAGTTTTTGTCAGTACGTAAAAAATACTATGTCAGATCATTGTTTTAATAATGCATTTCATACTTGATTGTCACCAGGGCTGAGCTTTTTTGTCTCGCAACCTCAAGTCTACTCAGTCTTTGTATGCAAATATTTTTCTGTTAAAGTACAAGCTTTTTCTTGACTAGATGCACATACAGAAGTTTCCAGGTGTTTTGTGTGGCCATAACTCTTACTGTAATAATAACAAGATATAATAGATTTACACTTAGGTACTTGAAAGAAATATAGCAGTCTCTGCTAATAGGTCTACTTGTAGAAAAACATTGGGAGAAAAATCACTTGCTAAAACAATAATTCCAATTTATAGTTGAATTGTTTTCCAGACTCCTAAAGTTGCTCTAGGGCTAGTAGCGTATGGGTTGGAGAGTCAAGGTGCCCCTAAAACTCAGGAAGGGAAAGTGGATGAGTTAAGCCTTAACTCTTCACATGATCTCGTCATTTCTAGGAGATGTCTCCAGCTAGGTCTTGCATATTCTGCAAGAGGAAAAGTGAGCCTTCACAGCTTTCAGCTGCATATCCCAGCCCTTTCGTTCCTCTGCAAGTTATGGAGGGCCTGCAGGAAGAGCACTTCCTTTTTACGGTCCTAACAAAGTTCACAGAAGCAATGTGAGAAGAAGAAAACGGAAGGAATTTTTCCATTCGTGTGAATTCCTGACACCCACCTTGTGACTCTCCAGCCTCTTAATGGAAAATGCTTTCTCCCTTGATGTGTTGGCATTGTCACTGGAAGACATTTCTGATTATGTGCCTCAAAATCTGCAAGAATTAGTGACCCATAAGTGCGGAGATGAAGATTTTGCTCCCGGCTCGCTGTCCCAGTGATCTGCTATGTGACCGCTGGGAGATACCATGCATGCTTCTGTACATTTACTGCCTTATAGCTGTCTTACCTGCTTTGAATGTAAGGTCTTTGGTGACAGGATTGACTTTCTTCTAACAACAAAGGGTTATGATACCATGGTCAGGACAGTCCTTAAGTGTGTAGAAAGCAGCTGGAATAGAGAGAGCACTACCATAAATAGCAATAATAAAACTTAAATGACCCTTCAAGTTAGACTTTGGACAACTACATTTTGGTGCTGAAGCTTGGCCCAAGAATCTATTAAAGAAGTTTTTAGTGTATTTAATTTCCTTCCTCCAGAGTGAGGCTGTTGACAAAATAAAATACAGAATTTTGGAATGCTGCTGAAGTACTTTATTTTGAGAATGGCAGGAACCCACCATCTGGCTTATTTCATCATTGAATTGTGTCTTGACCTTAGAGACAGAGCCTGCTAATTATGAAACCAATGAAACATTCAGCACGTTTTTCCAGAGATTAGGTAGATGCCAGAGAAAGATAAACTGGGCATCTGAAGCAGCTCAGATTCAGGTCCTGAATTGTGCAGACACCCTTATGGGGTCACTTGCGGTTCTTCTCTTGACTGTGGCTTCAGTTCAGGTTCAGCTGCCAGCATTGTAAGGGTTGAAACCAAAGTTGTGGGTGTAATTACGAAAAAGCATGTGCACCAGTGGAAAGATTCCAGAGTAATTGTGGTATTTCAGTTTTCAGTTTTACATACTTGCTGAGCTCATTCATAGATACTAATTATTTACTAGTTCTATATTCAGGTTGTTACAACTTAAAAATAACCCCCTCAAAGGAAGTACAATATCACTGATCTACAATGATCATGTTGCTTGGGATTATTGTAACTTGTTTTATGTTACAGCATCGTGTTGTAGAAAACAGGGTTCACACCATGCTCTTGAAATGCCACGCTCCATTCAGGTTCTGAGACAGAAAAAATCTATTTGACAATTACTTTACATCAACTTAAGATAAGTAAGATGACAAATTGTAAATGGCCAGATTGCACTGAAAAATTATAAGGAAGTGTAACACCCAAAAGAGGTGAACAGAAAGTCTTGTATTTTCCACTCTGCTGGAAGTATTTTCATACCAGAAGGCCTCTATTCTTCAGCTTGTTCTCAAAGACACTGTTTTCTATTGTTTGTTAAAATAAAATGTTTGTTATTTCTATTGCACTAGCTCATAAGGATCGTAAATAGATTTTAGGAGCCCATTGCACCAGGCACTGTACAAACAACAGGGTGCTTGCCTTCCCTCAGGAAAACTTCTGTGACCAGATAAAATGCTAAAGAAAATACATTAGCAAATGGGAAAAAGTTCAGGTAAGATAACAGCAGAGATGTACAATTGCATAGTCACAGTAATTTTAGAAGCCACAGGCTGCAAAAAAGTGTGAAACTGTCATGACATATCTTCAGTATTAACTCTGTAGAGGATCTGTAAGATAGTTTCTTGCCCTTTAATGGTGGAGGCAATGCAATTTAGGATACATTTTTGAAATAAGTATTCTGTCCAGTGCTATGGTTACATTCAGTGTGAAATAAAACAGACTATTGCTACATCCATATATTCCCGTAGAGCAAAACAACCCAGTTATGGGGAAAATCTTACTTTTTTCAGTCTACTGCTATGGATTCATCAGGCCGCTTTATGATCAAGAACAGTATTTTCCTTTTTACCACTGCAGTGATGTTGTGTAGCAAAAACTAAGCACTCAAGGAACAAAAACTTCCCATTAACAGAAAATCTGGCAGAAATTTCTGTCCAGACTGCTGAGTTCTTTCCCAACATAACTCAGGAAGTACAAAAATCCATGTCTTTCAGTATTGCCACAGCAGATGTCTAAAAATCATTATATTTATTTTAAAACATTAGATTTTCTTTTAATGCTTGGTTCTTCTGATGTGCCTTTTGATTTGTGAGCCATTTAATCTACTCAGGTCACATTGTCAAGCTCTAGCCATAGCCATCCACGCTAGAAAGTTTATTTTTAGTTGTCAGTTTTGTTTTCCAATTGATCATACCATTTTAGGTGCTGGGTCGTTCAGAAGGAATAGCAGTTAATGTAAAGTTTGTGGTAAAATTTTAGGAATGCCAGGAATTACGAGAATCAAGACTACCTCACTTACGTTATCTGCTGGCCTTGGTAGAAATGGGGATTTTCACACTGCAAGTAGGACCCAAAAACACGAACCCAGACTCAGCACTGGAAGCCGCTGCACCACTATCACCCATTTATCACTGGGAATTTTACAGCATTTTGAAATACTGGTGTTTTAGTGAGCTTGGTGTTGGTCACCCAACAGCCAAGGCTCCATCATGGAGAATGCTTCCATGAGTAATAGCTGTTTGCGTCTCAACTAGGCTCTCTGGCAGGGTGTTTTCAAAACTGACGTTCTGGTTTTAAGCATTAAGTATCTCTAAGTTAAAGAAAAAAATTGAGAGTAAAAGCTTTCTCACTACTTGCAGCAGCTCCCACAAAGAATTTCGTTGGAAGTACAGCATAGCATATCACCAGAAACCCAGGCTTTCATACTCGATCATGTATCATGAAAAACAAATATGAAATTACATGAACCTCTGAGAAGTGCGTGAAATTTGTACTATCGCACAGGTAACAGTGTTCATCGCCACACTATGTCACCATGTATGCCTCCTGTGCAACAATTAATTTGTCATCTTGCAAAACCCATCCGCAGACTGGGAGCAGCACAGAGCCTGCACATTCCCCACGAGGGGAGATCACAACGCAGGCTCCATCCCTGGGTTTTCCTCTTCTGCTGCCGCATTTTCTGCGGGGCAGTGTGAAAATACGTATTTACCTCATCTGGGTGTACTGGACAATGTGTTGGAGTTAGATGAGGTCCTCGAACTCTTCCCTCTTCTGTGCTTATGTCGGGCAAGTCAGTCGCTCCCTGATCTCCTAGTAGCAAGCGGCACCCTGTTGTCAGTGCCTGGCACCCGTGGTGGGTTATTTCTGCTCTTGGGAAAAAGCGATGTTCAAACAGATTACAGAGAGGAAAGCTTTTAGCTTCAGTTCTCTCGCTTCTGTCTTTCAAGTACAGAGGTGGTAGAGGGGTCTGCGAGCTTGAGCACGGAAGGATTTCTGTCTTCGAAATGCTGGCAGGGGATTTGAGGCATGCGGAAGGCAGAAGCTTCAGGGCGTGAGTATTTGGGCCCGGCTCTGCGGCCACTGGGTGCCACTCTTGTTCCACGGCGGGTGAGCTGCGCAGTCTCCATCCAGCAGCAGAAACTTTGCTCGCTCCGCTGTACGTCCTTGTGCCGAGTCAGGCTGCCGGAATGTGAATGCCGTATATTCTGCCTAGCAGAAGTAAAAAGCAGAAGGTCAATGGCAGACGCTTACAGTAAACAAGAAAGGGAGATTTAGCGAGCAAAATCCAAGCCGCAAAACCTGGAGGTTCAGGTTGTTAATCATCACTGCTCTGGTTTTTGGGAGCTCCTAAGTAGGCTAGGTCAGAATTTGTGTTTTGCTAAGAAAAGGTTGAGAAGACCGATTCAAAAATCTGTTTTAAAAAGAAAACATTTCCTTAACTGGTAGATTTTAATTCAGCTTTATCCATCTAATGCGCCCAGTACAATAAAACATACTGCCTCTGAACCTTGACTTATTTAGATCGTTAGGGTGCTGTAGCTACCACAGCGTTCTGACCATGCCTTTCTGAGGTGGCAAACAACCACCTCTGCTGTAGTGATGGTATGGGAGAGTAAAGCTAAGTGGAATGATTTCTCTGTCCAGACTAAGGGAAGTGCTAAACAGAAGTTAAAAATCATCAGCAAGAAATTGCTCCCCTAATCCATACTGTGAATTTTGTTCTAAATACATTGTGCTTAGGCTTTACCTGCTATGGATTGCTAGAGTTCTGTTAAAGTCATGGTGACTGTGCTGATTCTAACAGGTGGGAATACTTTTTAATTCTTCTGTGTCTATATTGGTTAGTTTTGGTTTTAAACCAAAATACTAAAACATCTTTGAAAGTACAACAGTGATCTGCTCACTTCCAGATATATTCTGTCGTACTGTGATCTGAAAATGAAGGTGGGTGGGGGATAAACTGATTTCTTTTTTAGCTTTTCACTTGTAAAACTCTTGTTTGAAGTTAATTTGGAGCCACAGCTCCGCTCAGACTGCTAATGAATGTGTCTGTTTAACCCTATGTATTCAAAAGACACTATTCAATGTTGTATTCAAAGCTTAGAATGGATTTTTAAAATTGTAGTTACACCTAGAACCCCCAACAGAACTCCAGCATGCCAGAAATTGTACTAACACAGCATATGACTCCTGTCAGGAAAACCTCGTCACGTAAGTCTGAAACAACAGGAAAGAGCAGATACTGATGAAGAGAATAAGGAGGCACTGAGTTAGTAATGGTCAGCATCACAAGCTGTGGTCTCAGCAGGGCAGCATTTTTCCTATAGCATTACAAAAGAAGGATCTGAAGGGCACAGTAAGGGAACTTTGAGGATGTTTACAGGGAGGGCAGAGCGCAGAAAACATCAAGGTGCTGCTTTGAAACATGGGCTGCTCTCATGAACCAGCTGGCCTCTCACCGATGCGTAAGTTTCCAGGAAGCAGACGGAGAAATCTTTCTACAGAGGCAAGTGAACGTGAGGGTTTGTGGCATACGTTGCAGCATAAAAGATGAAGCAGTGGAAGATGTAAAGAGAGGACGGATATGGCCAAAGCGAGAAGCAGGTAGAAAAGTGATGAAGGGTGAGTGATTTTTGCTGGATATGACAAGTGGGGCAAGGAAGCATTTATGAAGATGATAGAGAAGGTGATTTCAGTGTGCAAGGTATGCAAAGTTGAGAATTGGGTGAGAATTTTAACTATATGAGCGAAAAGGTAACTTACAGATGTTGTGCAGAAAGATCTGGAAGACAAAGGTTGGCAATGAGGCCCAGTCAGAGGTCCAAGGTGATAATGGTAGTCTGATTATATGAGTAGATTGGAGCACAGTTGGCAGAGTATTGCTAGGAATGCACAGGAAGAACATTTTAAGGTGTTTGTCCAGACCATGCCATCCCAGGCCTCATTCTGGACACACAGGTACACACTGGAAGCTTTAGTTCTTGCCTCCTACTCTTAGCACATGTTAAGAGTGAAGTGAGAAGATCAAGATCAGAAAGCACTTGCAAAAGACTCCACATACTTGATAGCAGGAAGAATTTAGGAAGTTATTTGAAGGGTAGGAGGAGTCTGTTAGGACTGAAGCTGTAAATCAGAAGGATACAAAAGCTTGGATCTGGCTATGATCTAGAAGGACAGCTGAGTGTTAGAGAAGGAGGTCTAACCAAGACTGAAGGTTTGTTGCTCTAACTCGAAAACATTGTTTCTGTGTTAAATAAAAGGCCTTAAAACAGGAATTAAAGTAAATCCAAGGTGTGGCTTCCCCTGTATAAGTAGCTCACTGACTTGTAAAGTCACACTAGTGAACAAGATCTTAGAGGAGTGGAAATATGGCACTGGGGGACTTTGGGGTGGAGATAAGTGGCTTATATTTGATGTGAGAGAAATGGAGACTTGCTTTGATTAAACCCACAGTGACTAGGCTGCACAGTGTCTAAACACCTTATTAGATATTACTAAAACCTGTGGTCAATTACGTGACACTGTTGGAGAAAAAGTCCTTAGAGACTTCAGGAGCTCTCTATGCAAGGACTCAGTTCACAAGGTGATGTATCAAGATATAGGTCTGAGTATCCGTAGTATCAAAGTACCTCATCCTGCAAGTTGTCAAACCATTCCATCTAACCCTAGCAACAGGATGTGGAACAGATACAGCTGATACAGGGACTAGAAAGACAGTTGATGTAACTCTTAGTTTTCAAGAATAAGAGAGCTTGCCAATATCCATTCATTAACTCAAGATTGTTTGTTCAATGGCTGTTCTCCAAGTCTTTTGCATTTCATCAGTTCAAAGCATCAGACTGGGTCAAATTCAGCTTCTTCATTTTTTAGTACCCTTCTAGAAATCAATACAAAATGCAGATACTACAAGCTAAAACAATTGTGTCTTTTCAAAGATGCTTAAATGAACTATTTTCTGTAACTATTTCTTGATTGCCTTTGATAACGACCTCGCAAAGTGTTTTCTTACACTTAGGCAGTGGTTCCATATATTTAGAAAAGTGCTTAGCTGACCTGGTTATCACCACATGTGACCGCTTCTTAACCAGTCACGTAGCTTCGTCTTTGAGAACTGTGATAAGTTTTGTCTGAGGAGTTATTTAGGTCCTCTGCCAGGACACATATTTGAATTGTTAAGGTTAGTTTGGACAGCACAACCTTGAATTTAACACATCTTCCCTGTTTTCCAAAACTGCAGTAGACTGTCATGGCCACATTTCCCTACTATACAGATGACATTTTCAGCTTCCCCACTCACCATGGTATCCCAAATGAGATGTGATAATTTCTGACAATTTGGTGTTGGTTTTCATCAGAAAGCAAAATCTGATCAGCTTTTTGGTAAGTAACGCTCAACACTGAATTGTGTTACTATTGAGAATTCTATGTGGCATCTAGATTCTTGGCAAAGGATCCAACTCTGTGCAACTTCTCCTTCAGATTGAGGATATATCAGATCACATTTTTACTTCTGATCCCTGTTTTTTTTTTTTCTGCAGGTTCAGTGTTCACTGGTGCTGCCTTATGTATAAGAATGGAAAGTGAGAAAATTCCATAGATGACACTGAGACTTGTTAAAGGGCAAACCAGAAATACAGCAATAGCTTTAAAGAATCACAGAATTGTTTAACTTGTAAGGGAGCTCTTGAGATAGTCTAGTCCTGTGTTTCAGTTTGTGCCCATTTCCTCTTGTGCTGTCACTAGGAACCACTGGGAAGTGTTTGTATGTCTTTTCTTCATTGTCTCCCATCAGGTACTTACAAAAGGCTGAACCTTCTCTTCTCCAGGCTGAACAGTCCCAGCTCTCTCAGCCTGTCCTCTTATGAAAGATGCTCTGGTCCCATAACTGGTTTTGTGGCCCTTTGCTGGGCCAGTAAGCCCATGTCTTTCTTTCTACTGGGTAGCCCAGTACTGGACCCGGCACTCCAGGTGTGTTTCAGCAGCACTGAGTAGAGGGAAAGGATCACCTCCCTCAGACTGCTCTTCCTAATGCAGCCCAGGAAGCTGTTGCTATTGAATGATCTTGTCTTACAGGGAATCACGATCTGGTGTTGGCAAGCCCTTATCCCTTCATTCTGTCCTATCTTCATCAGGACATCTACCTGTGGTACTGGGAATCCTTTATGAGATAAACTGGCATCTCACTTGCCAGTCATCCGTAGAATGAACTGAACAACCTGGTTGCTTCTCTTGGAACTATGCCTGTTCCAGAAACACAGCTGTTTTTTCCAGTCAGCCCGCAGAGACTGTTTTTCTGGTGTACACCATTCTCCAGCGTTCCACCATTCTGGACGTGATTTCCATTGTTCTGAAGTGATAAAAGGAAAGGGCAGTTTCTTCTAGGCAGTTACACAAGTGTACAGAACTTGATTTATGATCCATAACAGAAATCAGTCTCCTAGGTTCCAGTTTCAAGCCTAAATGTATATGCATCGAGGTCACAGCCATTTGCCATCATCACCTTACCTGACTTCAGGATCAGTGTCTCTCTGGCCACATGTTAGAGTCCACAGCTGGATCCCATAAACATGCCTTGGGCCTGTTACTTAGCTTTGGGAGTTCTGAGTTGTCCACTACTTGTGTCCTTCCCATTGTAGTTCTAGAAGCTCTCCAGCAACCTTTGAGATAGAGCTACAGGTATTCAACATGAGGGAACCATAGATACTAGGTTTGTGACTTGTTCACAGTGAAATAAATTAAGGTCTCCTTTCTGCTAAAATGCTCACCTCTCCTAACTCACTGCTGTTATCTACCATGATTCCAAGTGTATGTGAACAGAGAAAACTAGACCCAGCTCAGAAGGGGTGGCAGCCTAGAAGTTCAGGAGAAGCTGACAAACGTAGGAGCTCAAAACCTTAGGCTTTTGCCTCTTTTGTTTGTCTAAAGCCCAAGTAAAAATTGCTATCAGTTTACTGCGTATTATGTCATTTCCTTGGGGCTAGAGACATTGTTAGAGACAGAACTTTTCTTTGTATGGTGCCCAATGGAAAGCTATTGCAAAATCCATGATTCAACAGGGGAACATGCTTCTGGATGAGCTGCATGAACTGAGCTGCAGTGATGTTGTCCTGTGTATGAGTCTGAAAAGAACATTTTCTGCCTAAATCATCATCAGTAGACATCTTCACTCACATTGCTACAGTCAGGGATGGCATCTCTGTGGCTTGTGCCACGCACCATGCCAATCACACGAAGAGAGCTTGTACACGCCTGGGGCATTTATGGGCCTCAGAGATCACTCTGAAACATCTGTAAAGCAGCTGCTGCCATATGAGCATTTCCTCTCCTTGTGTGACACTACTTTGTGTGACATATCTAAGCCCAGTTCAATAGCTAGAATAAGTACAGTTGCTGGGCCTCCACGTGCTTTACCACCTTGTGCAACTCCCTACCACCCATTCTGCCACTGACTGTGGCCTCATTGTCCACTTTTGCCCCACTATGGGACTGGTCTTCCTATCTTCTGACCATGACAAAGGATTGCTAAAGCCATGTTGGTTTGAATCTCGCAGGCTGGCTTAGTTTGCATAAATCACAACAAATCCAAACACCAGACAGAATATGACACTAATGCCCCTTCAGGGCAGCATGAGCAAGCCTTCCAGCTGTTCCTGGTTGAGGGCAAAGCATGCTTCACTGAACAATGCTCCCTAAAAATGCCATGCCCACTGTTACGCTTCCTCTGCCCCTCCTTTTCCGTAACACCTTTGTCTTCTTCTCAGTTCCAATGTGCTGTTTCCCAACTCAGCAAAAGGCCTCATACCTCTGACACGGATTAGTACTGAAAATTCTAATCTATATATGTCACATATTTATGTTGCATAAATGCCTGCACTGTATTGAAAGTCAATGTGATTTAGTCTCCTAACTCAATTCCTTTTGAAATGTTACCTTTGATAATCTTATGCATTTGATGAAAAATCCAGTTGTAAATATAATTTTGATTTAGTTGATAACCTAGACAAGTAAATGTTATGATTTTCAGCAGCTGTAGCATCGTTTAGAGACATTAGCAGATGTGGTTTTATAGCCATATACATCTGATCATCCTCTCCCAGCCTAAGCACACATTGAAATCTCATTCTTGTCTATTTCAGAAAGCAAAGTAGCCAAATAAGAGCAGCTAGGAGTGCAAATAAACTTGAAAGGCTTGAAAGCACTGCCATGCACAATGTGCCGAGTTAAAGTCATTTTGCAAAATGTGAACGTAACTTGCAAATATTCCAGATTTGTACCCTTTGTAAGAATGATCTGTGCTGTTTCCCACTCCTAAGGTAAAGGGATCTGCTCAATGTACCCTTGATTTTTATTTTCACATTCTTCCAGACATCTACATGGACAAATTATTTTGGTTAAAATAATTGCATAGTTCATGCTGTCAGCATCACCATTGTGCTTTGATACTAGGATATTCAACTCCTTTAGTGAAGCTGCTATGTAAGACTGAGCTGACAAAGGTACTTTTGCTAGAGCTTCCAAACAGAGCTGTGCAAAGAGTAACTCTGTGCAGATAATTAAAGGATGCCTTTTGCAGAAAGCTTTTTTCCAATATGAAGTCGCTCTGTATTTAAATATCTTAGATCATCTTTGGTTTTTAGGAGATTTTCACTTTAATTGTTCATCTTTTCCCTTCCCATAGCTCAATTTAGTTGTGTGCTCCATCCTTTTAAAGTGACTGGATGGAATTTTAAGTGGCAGTATACTAAAAAAGTAATTCAGCTGTGGAGCTGCTATCATTCTGATGGTTTGGGTTCAACCCTACATGAGAGCATTAATTAGCTTTAGTTCATGAAGCAAGCTCTCAGTGACTGAATTTCTCGATTGATACTGTCTTTTAAAGTAGCTTTCATTCCTCTGCTTAAGAGTACGTCCCAGTGCTTTGTGGCGTTGGCAACTGGTGGAGTTGAACTCACACAGTAAGGTATAAATTACTTTTTCCCTCTCAAATTTATTTTATTGACAGGGAATTATGAAAATTCATAGATCGATTTTCTGTGATGAGCTTTGGGGTTTTGTACAATAGCTAACACCAGTCAAAAGAAATAGGATAAAATCAGCATAATAAAACGCCTTCTGTTCTGTTCCTCCCATCACAACTGCAAACATTCATAAATGTTTTCTGATTACTTCTGCAGGAGGTAAAGTGTATTAAATCCTTCCTCGCCTAGCATTAATTTAATAGAAGATATTAGTGAATGGAATGAGAAGTAATGAATTTACTCTTGTAAATAGTATTATTGCAAGCACAGCTTTAATGTACCTTTGAGCAGGGCAATAACAAAATGCCATTAGTCTGGATTACTATGGAGCCAATAACAGAGGTGATAAAGAGTCAGGATGAAGACTTGATATCTGGTTCTCTTAGAATTTATTTTAAGCTGTTAGTGGAGGACAGGCATAAGAAATAACCGGGTCCACCTTTGCAATTTTAGAAAATTCTCAAAGTGCAAGCAAGGTGGCAGAAATCAGAAAGCAAACAAATGCAGTGTAGCCTCAAATGGTCATAAAGGGGATAAGTGCATCCCAGGAAACTGAAGCAGAATGTTATCTGTTTACCTAGCTTTATTATTTATTATTGTATAGTCTTTACATGAAATATTTAAAGTGAAGCTTTAATACACTGGAAAATTTTCTGATCTGTGCTACATGAAAATGAAACCTTGGCTCTCCTGACAGCACATTGCTGTGCTATGGTGGTGTTTAGCTGGATCCTGTTACTACGTGAGGCAACAAGCATTGTCCTGTGCTCTTTGCTCAGAGTAGGATCAAGCTTGAGTCCAGCATCAAAATCTGTACTCAGTTATTTGGATAATACTTAGCAAAAAACCCCAAATCTTGTTTCTTTTCTGTTGAATATTATTTTTTTGTTTTAAACCTCCTGTTTTATCATGGAAATCACTTATTGTATGTCAGAGGACCTACTTTTCATGTAAATGCTTTGTATCATACATATAATTCTAAGAGTGAGCAAATATATATCATGCTGGTCCTGGGAATCAAAATGCTTGCCTTTCAAACCATGCTTCCTAATAACAATATTAACTGTTGCCACTAAAAAGAAAATAATTCAATTCAGTTTTATGTTCATTCAGAAAGCTCACAGATATTTTCAAGGGCCGTGTCAAATATACGTAATACAGTTTATGAAGGAGGAAAATTGCTGTAGCAGTTCTGGCAATAGTCTTGGTCCTGAAAGGCTGTAGTTTAATCCGTGTTCTGCCATTCCTTTGAGAGCCTGAGGCAAACCACTTAGCATTTCTATGTGTCGGTTCCTCATCTAAAACTGGAAGTATTAAATCTTCCATCAGACAAGGCTGTTATGAGAAAACATACATTCAAAGTATTTTGAACCCCAAAGGAACCGCTACACCTTTTACCCTTGATGCTCAAGTAGCAGCAGACAATACCTTGAAGCCAGTTACCCAGCTGCACCAATAACTTCCACTTAACTGGGCCAAACTTATGCCTGCCTAGCATGGATCTTCCAGAGTAGCACCCAGGCTTGACTGGGTGACAGCAAGAGATACAGATTTTACCATTTCTGATGGGACCTTCCAGCAGCTAATCACCTCCTCTGTTAAAAGCGAGTGCCGTATTTCCTATTCAAAATTGTTCTTCTTATGCTTTAATATGCTAGATTAAAGAGCCTGCTAGTGCCTCGATTTCCTCCACGTGAAGTTACTTCTATGCTGTCATAGAGTCATCTCTTAATCTAATTTTTGATATGCTAAGCTTTATATACCTTTAATTAATAAATTAATTAAATTAACCTTAATAAATTAAATACCTTTAATTACAAGGTATTTTATGAAGTCCTTGAATAGCTTTGTGGCTCTTTTCTCTTCTTAACATCCTAAGATGTACAACAGAACAATTGGCAATACACCAGTATTAGTCTCGTCCCTCCCACGTACAAAGGAACAATTATCTCTTTTGCTGCATTATTTTACTGAGTGCACGTGATGAGATGTTTGTCTAGTAAAGCCTCGCTTTCTTCTTCAGTGTTACTAATTGCCAAAGTCCAGCAGTATGCTCGGAGTTTGGCATACCTTCCATGCCCTGAGATGTGCAGCTTCTCAGCTTCCTGTGTTCAGAGAGTTTTTGTTTGAGTGACTGCCCTGTGACATTGCCCACTTGTTAAAGCTTCTGAAGTATTCAGATCTTTTTTGGTGATATGGGCTATATAAGAATTTAGAATAAGATTATCTACCTTATATCTTGGTTGAAGTTGGTTGGCAGATTAAGCAATTTTTGCTGAGGAGTGGCAGGGCAGAAAAAGGAACCAGTAGACTGACAGACAGACAGACACACATCATAATTGCAGAAGTCTTATTTCTTTAAGGAACCACATTACAACCAGTTGTTATGAGAAATGCAAGTATAAGAATTGAGATTGGTTTTACTTGGCTCCCCAGTAAAGGGAGCTGATTTCATACTCCTATGTACGACAAGATTTGTTTGGAGAGCAAAGCCAAGGAGATTCCTAGTTACTTCACAAACCGTCTGAGAAAAATGTCTTCTAATTTAGGAAGAGCTTCTGTGTGGATCATAGGTCTAACCCCCTTGAATCAAAAAACCCATCTTACATGCTTTCAGCTAAGCATAAGCACAAATGCTCTGCTGAACTGGAGCCTGGTGTAGTAACATTAATGGTATCATTTATAATATGTATTATATATATGGATATAGTTGCGTCCATCCCCAAAAAGTTGTGTCTCCCCACTTACAGACTTCGTTATTGATGGCTGTCTACACATATAGCAAGACAATCAGCATGTAATAAAGCACTGGCTATTGCATTATAAACAAGTCAGACAATTTGAAGCTAATTAGTTTTTTTCCTTTGAAGTTCAGTGTTCAATATTTGCAATATATCATTCTGCACTGACATTGACTAACTGAGTCAAGTTCTACTGTCCTCATTTTGGCAAAACCCCAGTTAATTTCGTTGTCTGAACTCCAAAGGTCTGGTTCTGCAGTATGCTGAGCAGATACAGTTTCATTTGGTTTCACTAAAAGGTCTTCCAGCTCAGTATCTTCCAATATCAGGCCATTTTTAAAGTATTTCAAGTTCCTTTATGAATGCACAATGTTCTAGAAGGATGATGTATTTGCTGTAATATACATAGGGTGGTCAGCATTTGCAATTATCCTTGATGTCTCGTGCTATAGATACATTTTTGTAATGACGACCACAGCTTCCATTAAATAATAAAACAGTTGATGTACATTCCTGTCAGAGAAATTGTGCTTGAGCATGTTTGTATCACACAAAGTCCAGTTCAGTCGAATCTAGCTGTTCTCCACGTGATTTATGTTTAAAGTAACTTCTGTGTTGACCAGTATCACAGCATACATTTGTTTGTTTCATCCTCAAACCTTTGATATTACATTCAAAGTTGTCCAACTGTGCTGCTTAACTACCTTCCTCTTGCCAGCATGGTCAGGAATCTAAAAAAGAGTGATCTTACATGGCTAGCTCTGCATTGGTATGCGTTCTACATAGCCCTCTGAATTTCCTTAGCAGCACACAAACTCAGAAAATTGCATGGATATTTTACTAATATTAATGAGCAAGTGGCGGGCATTCTTCAGTCTAAACATTTTTACCAAAATGTAATGTAATTGTATAGTAATGTATAATTAATGAGTGTGATGTGTTGCAGGTTGATTAGGTGCCCGCGACCTTCTGAATCTGAATTTTGTCTTTCATTTTTTTAACCTTGGTCAGTTCGTGGAAACATGAGAATAAATATATTGTGCTTGTTACAGTGAGAGGCAATTGTGGACATCAGCTTCTGTCAGATCTAAAGCAGACAGCAGATTTCCTGTGTGCATCCACGCCACAACTACTGTGCATTAATTTAGGCTTGTGTATGCTGCTTCATCTTTGCTCACAGAGTCCCACTTTGCTCATTTTTTTGGAGGTAATGATTTCTGTGAGGGTTTTTGCAGCCTCGTACAGCAACAGGAGGAAAGATGTTGCTTTTGTGCAGAGAACCCTTGTCTCAAGCAAGAGTGCAGGCCATTGCATGGGACAGGAGATTGAACATTCAAGGCAGCGATGCTGGAGAATGGCCAGCAGTAAGCTGGAGACCAGGACTTCTGTCTCAGAGGACGGGCTCGTATCTGCCCTCTCTCGTGCTTATTTGTGTATATCCACAGAATAAAATGTTCAGATCTGTATATTCACCATTTGGTCAAAATAAAAAAAAGATATAATCTCTCCACAAACCTACATTTTTTCCTTAATAGAAGCTGTAAGACCACTGAAAATCAGGCCTTTTTTTAAAGTGCAGCAGTGCAATCTAATCTGTGTACCTTAAGGCGAGCGTGACTGTAAATTGTCTTTCATATTCAGAATTACTGTACCAGAGAAATGGTCTCTAGACAAGAATCAAGATAGTCCAGTAGTTTAATAGCTGAGTGGTACAGATCAGCCTTCAGGACCCAATCTTGAGCCTGACATCAGTCTTCTGTGTGTGAGCTTCAAAGGAAACCATATTGAGTCCTCTAGGACAGTAAAAAGATTGTTTGAAGTTAGTAAAGCACATGTGAAAGTATTGGCAGGCTCAGAGCTTTTATCCTCAATGAATACAAATACCATGTTAAAAGTCGTTATTGTTTAGAAATAATAGTTGCAAATATTTGAAGCAGATATAGCCTTTGAAATATACTGGTTTGAGTGGTTCATTATACTATACAACTTTTGTTTGTTTCTACGTGTTCTGAAAGGATATGAATACATCTTTTAAAGAGTTTAAGCCTTTTCATCCTTTCTTGCTTTTGAAAGGAGAAAAAATGTGTTTCCATGTCAACTAACACTTTTGTTCACATATATTAAGGCCATTGTGTAGCTGAGATTTTTTTTACTGTAAAATATGATTTGTTAAAGGTCAAGAAGACTGCAGTTAAATCGACTTAACTGGTTAGAGTTTTAAAATGCAGATCATCAGTCCAATATCATTCAAACATGTTCAGTAACACGTAAGTAGACATTCCTGGAAAATAATTCTTTTAATGGCTGCAGCTTTAATGAAATGGACACCCGATTTTATTCCACAGAAATGCAAAATTTTTCAGACAATTAGGTGATCACACATGAGGAGTTGGAGTTGCTGCTGCAGAACAGATAATCTGACTGAGGTGAGAAATCCTCAGCTCAGCTGATTTCCAGCACTCAGAAGGTTTGGGCCAGCCAGTCCTTGGTAGAGTGCCCTCCACCTTGTAAGTGGTCACCAAGGTGACTCCGTGCCTGGTATTTGATTGCATGAGAAGTGTCAGGAGAAGAGAAGAAGGCCTAGGGATAATTCGCCTCTGCTGCACACAGTACTGCACCTTCCAGTCCATTGCCTACTAAGCTGCCTTGACCATCACAGCTTTGCATTCCTCGTTACTTTACTGACTATGCATGTGTCATTTAAGCTTTTGGTCTTCATACTGCAAGCTGGGTGGAAGCATTGTCACATTTTTCTTATCTTTTTCTCTCTTTCTGAAGAAATTCAGGTAATTTTCCATAAAAAATATAGTTCACTGAAATTGTTGACCAGTTGAGATTATAAGCCTACCATGTCATTTAGTTTATTACTTTTCCATAGCAGCTGAACTGCCTGTAAGGCAGTTATTATAAAATCTCCTGCTAATCAGGAGTACTCAAACCTATGAAAAGCTTGTCACTTTTTTGCAGTTAAAAGTATTTCCTCTTAACCATTTAATTAAATCTAAAAGCAGCAAAGAAGCAGGAGAGTCCTTATAATGGTGATGATATGGTACAGGCACTGTATGGTGGACTTTCTGTTGAGAATGGCAGTTCTTGTTTAATCTTTCAGTGTAAACCAAGGAGCAAACTTACTTAAATAATTTCTGCTGCATGCATAAGTTGGGAGGAGGGGGAGAGGGGGGAAACCCAGAACATATAAAGACATGTATTTCAATTTACACTTACTAGTGAATAAACTTAAAATATCGTAACACAAATTCAATCGTTATAATACCACTTTTTTTATTCTAAGAACCAAAGTAATTACTCTGTATATTTACGATCTTTGTCTGTGATTAGTTTTCTGTCACAGGATGTATTGAGTCTGTACTGTTATGACTGTATTTTATTTACTAACATTTTCCTACACAGTGCTGAATACTTCCGGCTGAAGAAGCTGAATGGACAAATCCATGAAGATATCTTTCATTTTCCCTGACAGTGAATGATGTTTCCATATATAAACATAATAATAGAGTCATTACATATGCACTCACATTATCATAGCTGCTGTGTGCTCAGTGTTATTCAAAACAAGGCAGGAAGCCAAATCTTCATAGTTCCCATTTTGATTTAAATTGTATTTGTAATAAAGGGATTTTCATTCAACCTAAATGCAGTTTCATCCTAGTCCAACCAACCTCCCTGCTTCTTTTTTTTATTATTATTATTTTTCCTTTATTCTAGGTCACTCAGTCCTGATACAAGTGAAATTCTCCTCTGGTGGTGATAACAGCAGTGCTACCCAATGAACTATAACAAGGGCTCTAAATGCATCTCCTGTAGCATACCACAGTGATTTGCAAAAGTGGGAATAAATCAAAGCAGTGAAGAGATGCCGTGTTGAGCCAGAAGCTAAATGTTACATCTTGTTGCATGAGGCTAGGGGGAGAACAGATCCTGTTTTTCTGGCAGCACAATATCTTTGTGCTTGTTACCTCCGATCCAACCCCATTAAAACAATCATTCACAATCTGCAGGAAATTGTCACCTCTTTCTTTCATTCAATGGCAGCTGGTATTGGTGCCTACACACATTTCTCATTTCTTTCAAGATTTTCAACACACATTAAAAAAAGAAGCTTAATTTATATTAAAAAATGTGTCAGCTTACCCTGAGGCTCAGCATGGGCACCAGGGAAAAAAATAAAAGATAAATGCCTCTAGGTGAACTGGCAGAGGCTCTAATTCTCCACTCACTCCACTGCTACACAGTATGCACCACATTAATCATTTCATATAGGCAAGCATTTACAAAAACTTCAACAATTCTAAAACAAAGATGCATTGCCCTAAACTTAATAATAATACAGCTGTATCTTGTAGAACAGTCTCAGTTCACAAATACTGTATCCTCTAATAGAAGAGGTATAAAATAATATTGGAGTCTTCTGTGACATAATTTTTATCATTCTGTTTCTTCTGTCTATACAGTTATGTCCCCTCTAGTGGGCATTTTTGTGTGCGTGTATAAGTATACATATATAATGTTGTCATTTGTCTTATTTGAGTGCTGACATTCACAGGATATTTTCTACCTCTCATTTTTATTGTGTGGCTGGGTAAATGTGTTATATGATCCCAGTGAACTCTGTTACGCCTCAGTCTAACTCTAATATAGTTTTTCTTTAACTTTCTGTGCTGGGGGAATAGGGATTTTTTTTTTTTTTTTTAAACTCACAAAGCTAAATACAAATAATACTGGAAGGTGGAAGACAATATCAGGGCTAGGAAGGTGGCAATGATATACTCAGATGTCAAAGATGACCAGTACAAAGCTTTGAGGGAAGGACTGTTTTAGGGGATAGGACCTATAACCACGGCAGCTCTAGTGCCACTGAGACCTATGAGAAGATGAGTAAAGATTTGGGTTGCATGAAGGCCATTGTTTCATTGCTTTGATATACCAGGTGCTGCAAGGCTGGCTGACCCAACCAGCTGGAGACAGTCCTCTGCTGGAGAAAGCATCAGCAGTTGTACAGATGGCATGCATAGCTTTACGTTCGTCCCAGCATGTTAGAAGATGTGGCTCCGGGGAACACTCCATGGGCCCTAGATGAGTTGTTTGAAACACAGTTGTCAGACAACAGCATTTCCAGCAGCTCTGCAGCTGGCCTCAGTTATACTTCAGGACTCCCAGCAGCTACCTGAGAAGGTTTGCAGAGGTGAAACTGTTTTGTGCCTACCTCTCAGTGCTATGTGAGTGTAGCAGAGAACAGACAACTAGTCTGAGTAACAGTCTGACCTATGAGGAAAGGCTGGACCAGTTACAAGCCAGATTTAAAAACAAGAAATGCAGATATGAATTGGACTTTTTTAAAAATGCTAAGCAGCAATATATGTATGGGTGCATTTTACACCCATACCCCATTCTCAAGGCGGTCAGCTTGGCATATGACAAAATGGCAGGCAAACATGGTTCCTCCCACATCAGCAGAGATTACTGAGCAACCAACCAAACAAAAGATTTTTCAGTATGATGGGGAACTTGGCGGGCATGGATCCTGCAAGTCAGCAACAGGTTGTGCATGTGGTGTTGACAACAGGAATCTGGCTTTTACAACCATGAGGCCTGCTCTGAGGATCGAGGACTGTTAGGAAGAGATGGGGTCCGCTGCAGTGGGGCAAAGTCTGACCAGCCTGTGATGAGAGCTTTAAATTAGGAATGATGGGGAAGGAGTGGTGGACTGCAGTGACAAGCAAAGTGTGCTGGATGATGTGAACAGGGGAGACATTGCATTCAAGAAAACAGGGCAGAAGAGGGCCCACTCCAAGGGTATCCACACAAACAAGCAAGTCCCTACAGGACAGGTCTAACACCTCTTCTGGAAAACCCACATGGCTGGATGCGTCTTTGAACCGCCTGTACTCTAACACATGTGGCATGGGGAGAATACAGGAGGAATTCTGTGCTCGGAAGGATGCCATGAAATATGGTCCTAGAGAAAAGAGGGATCCAGGAGAACTGGATGATTTTCAAGAATCACCTCCTCCAAGTTCAAAAAATGATCCTTCTTGCTGTGGAGTAAGTCAAGCAAAGGTGGTAGGAGGCCTGCATAGGTGAACAAATCCCACCTGACAAAACTCAAGCACAAAAGGAGGTGTACAAGAGGTGGAAGAAGGGACAGGTGAAGCAGGAGGGATATAGAGACACTGAGTGTGCAGGGATGGGCTTAGTGAAGCCAAAGCCCATTGAGAGTTGAATCTGGTGAGAGAAGTGAAGGACAAGAAGAAGGGCTGCTATGCACACATGAATAGCAAAAGGAAGACTAGGGAAA
>Ga0181612_153559_pt1 | contig 22338 bp, 18 predicted proteins | sample HoacroProtozoa21_FD_119630 | JGI IMG/M metagenome (GOLD analysis project Ga0181612, IMG submission 119630) | Hoatzin crop microbial communities from Cojedes, Venezuel. Combined Assembly of Gp0051906, Gp0051904, Gp0051908
GCCCTGGCCGCCCATTCCGGGACCACCCTGGCCGCCCATTCCGGGACCACCCTGGCCGCCCATTCCGGGACCGCCCTGACCGCCCATGCCTCCGGGGCCGCCCATGCCGCCCTGGCTGCTTTCACTGTCAGAATCGCTGCTCATACCCTGCGGGCCACCCTGGCCGCCCATGCCGCCGGGGCCACCCATTCCGGGACCACCCTGGCCGCCCATTCCGGGACCACCCTGGCCGCCCATGCCGCCTTGGCCGCCCATTCCGGGACCGCCCTGACCGCCCATGCCGCCGGGGCCGCCCATACCGGGCATTCCGTTCTGTTCAGTGGTTTCCTGGGTAAATTCTTCGTTGGTGTTAGTTGTATTATCGCTCATTGTTCTTTGCTCCTGTCCTAAATTTTTACATTTTTTATGATATGCGCCTAACTTTAAATTTACTTAAAAAGAGACCTTGTAGGGATATAACAATATGTGATATCATAGCACAAGCACCTAAATCCCAGGAAGGAAGCGAACGACGCTATGGACAGCAACTATATGAATACTTATACGCAGCGGCGCCTGGATCCGCTGGATCTTCAGGAAGAGGATGTAGAGGCGGAAGATCTGGCCCATGCCCTTAGCATGCTCTGCCGGGGAGGAGGACATCTGGACCGGTTCTATTCGGTGGCACAGCACTCCCTCAACTGTGCCCTGGAGGCGAAAGCCCGTGGCGAGAGTAAGCGAGTTGTTCTGGCCTGCCTTCTGCACGACGCCAGCGAAGCGTATATCTCGGATATCATCCGGCCGGTGAAGAAAAGGCTTCCGGAATATTATGAGATAGAAGATCAGATCCTGCAGACCGTCTTCCGGCGCTTCGGCCTGGGAAATCTGACGCAGGAAGAGACGGCAGCCTGGAAACAGATTGACAACGACCTTCTGGCCGTGGAGATGGAGGAAATGTTTCCGGCCTTCCATCCCGAGAAGATCCCGGTGCTGCAGTCCGATCCGGATCTGACGGAGCGGGAGCACAAACAGATCGAAAGACAGTTTCTGCAGATGCTGGAACAATTAAGATGAATTAGGTTATAGAAAAAATAGGTATCGTCTGAATGACGATACCTATTCTGCTTATTACGGATCTTTATAGGTCTGGACCGTATCGTCCGGATCCGTGGGCTTTTCCGGAACGGGGGCCGGGGACTCTTTCAGCCGGCCGGAGTTTCGGGTGACGATCTTATCGAAAGTGATCAGAAGACCCGGGAGGACAAACAGGATCAGGAGCGTAGCCGACAGCGCGCCGATGGAAATGGTCTGGCAGATCTGACCGATGGTGGGGTCGACTTTCGGGGTGAATCCCACCACGCCCGTGACCAGGATCAGGATCAGACCGGATGTCATGATCGTATGAGTCGCACCCTGGTAGGTCCGGTCCAGAGACTCCTTGATAGGATAGCTGCGCCGGTTTTCCCGGTAATAGTTGGTAAACAGGATCGCGTAATCGATGGTGGCGCCCATTAGGATGCACTGCACGATCAGAAGCGCGATGTAGTAGATGCTGTATCCCAGAAGCCCGCAGGCTACGACGGTAATGTAGACACCGCACTGCACGAGGCTCACGAGAATCAGCGGGATCACCAGAGACCGGAAGGTCAGCAGGACCACCAGGAAGATCGAGAAGGCCGTCAGCAGCGTGAGCAGCAGCATCTCATGGTGGAAGTTGTCCGCCATCTCGTAGTTCATCGGGGTGTAGCCTATATAATAGTGATCTCCTGAAAGGCTGGAATCCATATCCGAGACCATGGAGCGGTAGAAGCTCTCGGTCTCGTCGCTTTCCACCGGGAAGTCCGTGCTGATGAGCATGAGGGAGTAGTCCGGACCTTTCAACTGGCTGACAGAGTCCTCGATCACGGTCTTCTTGGACAGGATCTCCTGCCTCATATCCTCATCGATGAGGTCCGTAAAACGGGAATCGTTGAGCATTGTGCCGCTGATGTAGTCGAACAGATCCAGAATCGACATCTTCCATTCCGGATCACTGGCATACTTGGATCCGTAGTACAGGTACAGCAGTTCGATCCTGCTCTGGTCCAGCTGATCGCTCAGCCCGCCCAGAAGACTGTATATTTCGGACGGGGAATAGGTCTGCCCGGAGACGACAGCATTGATGACGGACTGGGCCGTTCTCAGCTGACCGGCCTGGGAGGAATCGATATAGCCGGAGAAAGTGGCGTTGTTCATGACGTCATTGACCAGGAAATTCACGAATTCCTGCACCGACATGGTCAGCCCCCGGTTCCCGCCGTTTTTGATCTGATACAGAGTGAAAAGCATGGCGATCTGATCGGAATCCATGCCGGTCATCTGGGCAATCTCCGATGCGGTGTAGGCGGTGCCGCTGACCGAGGCGTTGACGATTTGCTGAAGCTGATCGATCTGCGAGACCTGGTCGGACCCGGCCATCGAGGCCAGAACGTCCTTGTTGGCGGAAAGGGTGTTGACCAGATCCTGTACGGAGACCGTCAGGTTCTCTTCACCCATGTTCTGCATATGGCGGTAGGCATAGATCATCCGCACCATTGAGGAATCGAGTCCGATGAGGGAAGCCATGCCGTTATAGTCGTAAGTAGTGCCCAGGGCGGAGGCCTTGATGATCCTGCTGGCCGTCTGCAGCTGCTCGGCGGATTCTTCGTCCATGCCCAGGGAAGAGGCGGAATTCGACACGATCAGTTCCAGAGCCTTGTCCACGGTCATGGAGTCTTCATCGTCTCCCGCCAGAGAGAACAGACCGTTGATCACGTCTTCGTTCAGGGACAGCGCCTGGCCGAGAAGACCTGCCGTCAGCGAGTTTCCGGAAGAAGCGGCCGTGACAATCTGATCGAGCTGCCGGATCTGTTCTTTGGAATCTTCCGAAATGTACGAGGAGAAGGCCGGATCGCTGGCCAGATCCTCATCCATGAAGCGGATAAACTCGGTGGCGGTCATGGTATCCCCGTCGGACTGGCCGGACAGGGCACAGTAGCAGATATACAGCATACGGGCGTCGGACTCGCTGATCCCGAGGATCGAGGCGGCCTGGGAATAGTTCACCGGCTGCGTGAGATTTTGGGATTTCGTCAGCGCCTGGAACGACTGCAGCTGCGCCATCTGGGATTCCCCGATCATGGAGGAATACTCCGGATCGGAGGCCACATCGTTGATAATAAAGTTTGCGAAGGCGGGCAGCGTCATCCGGATCGCCGATCCGCCGTATTTCGTGTTGTAGTAGACCATGAGCTGCTCCACCTGAGAACTGTCGATGCCGAACAGGGAGGCGATCTCCGAGGCCGACTTCTGGCTGGTCAGCGCGGCTGGATCCAGAAAGGCGCTGTACTGGTCGAGGGTGCTTTCCATGGAAGGATCCATGTAGGAGGAAAACTGCGGGTCGGTCATGATGTCGTTTTGAATGAAGGACACGAACTCCTGCAGGGTCATGGAAGGATAGTTCTGCCCGGCAAATTTATCGTAATAGACGATCCGGAGAAGACTGGAATCGATCTTCGCGTCGCTGCTCATCTCCTGGATCAGGTTTGACATTTCCTCTACGGTGAAGGGTTTTGCCAGGGTGCTGGAATAGCTGAAGACGCTATTGACGCCGTCGATATCCAGAAGTTTGTCCGCCTGCTCCGCCATAACGGCTTCATCCTCGTTCCGGTACAGGACCACGATCTGGTTTTCCGTGGGGAACTGCTCGGCGATCTTGTCTTCCTGGGACAGAGTATAGGTGATCTCGGTGATGTTCTGGAGAAAATAGGTTCCGACAAAAAGCACCACAAAAAGAAGCGCCAGCGGTTTGTGGAACCGGTAGCTGAACGCCGAGACCCGTTTCATGGGAAGGTTCAGTTCTTTCTTGCCGGTCTTCATTATAAGGTCGGTGAATAAAAGGATCAGTCCCGGCTGCAGAGTGCAGACGCAGACCATGCTCAGAAAAACGCCCTTGGCCAGAGCGATGCCGAGGTCGGATCCGATCTTGAAACTCAGGAAAAGCAGCATGAGAAGACCGATGACGGTGGTCATTCCGCTGCTGAAGATCGAGGAAAATGAATGGGTTAGCGCATTCTTCATGGCCTGGACCCGGTCTTCCGGGCACAGTTCAAGCTCCTGACGGTAGCGGTTCATCAGGATGATGGAATAGTCCATGGAGAGGACCATCTGTAAAAGTGCGCAAATCATGAAGGTCATGATGGACACTTCACCCTGGATGATGTTGGTTCCGCTGTTGATCAGTACGGCAGCGCCGATGGCAATCATGTACAGGACCGGCTCGAACCAGGACTTGGACATGGCAAAAAGGATCGCAAACAGCACGATCATGGCCAGCGCGATGACCCACGCGGGAAGTTCTCCTTCACCGACGTTGTCGTTCTTGTAGCTCATTTCATAGCCGTCAAAGCCTTTGGCAATGGCCTTTTCGATGGACAGCTCCTCCTTGGAGCCGTAGTCGTAGTCCGTATAGACGATGAATTTCGTGTAGGCACCCTTGTTGTAATCTTCGCTGCCGGCCTCATAGTCTACCGTTTTGACGTAGGGAATGGCAGAGAGTGTATCATACACCTCGGTGATCTGCGAGGAAGTCAGGTCGGTAAACATGACGCGGATCGAACTTTCCACGGTATTGTTCGGAAACTGTTCCGCCATGATATCGGTGCCGATCCGCATGGGGGAATCATCCGGAAGATATTTCGTCATGTCGTAGTTGACGTGGACCTTGGGTATCAGCAGCGCGCAGAACGCGGCCAGCACAAGAACAAGGACCATGATAACGGTCCTCTTATCCACAATAAAATTCGCTAGCTTTCTCATTTCGGTGAAGCCCCTCTATATAAAAGAAATAATAATTGACAAAGAATAATAACTTTATTATCATGATTGGCGGCCTCAAAGTCAACAGTCTGTTGCTTTTGAGAATGCCGAGTTTCAAACAAAAATCGAAAAAAGTAAGGTGAAGTCAACACTCTGTACTGAGATTGTTGACTTTATGAGGGAAAATATGGAAAATCAGAGAATCCGTCTGACAAAAAGTATGCTGAAGGATGCGCTGTTCGAGCGGATGAAGGAAAAGCCGCTGGACCGGATCACGGTCACGGAACTGTGCCGGACCGCGCAGATCAACCGCACCACCTTCTATAAATATTATTCGGCGCCGGAGGATGTATACAACGAAATGGCCCAGGAGAGCCTCGGCGAGATCGCGGAGATGCTCCAGGAGGAACCGGAATATACCCGGGAGAACGTGACGCACGTTCTTTCCATGCTGTACCGGGAACGGGACCGCTATAAGGTCGTCTTCAACGACATCCTCGGCTGGGACTATCTGCACAAGCTGTTCCGGCTGCCTGAGATCCTTCGACTTATCGACCGGTATGTTCCCGCGGAGATCCCGGAAGAGAAGAAGGATTATATCCGGCAGTTTTACTTTTCCGGAGGATGCGCCATCATCCGTCAGTGGATGAACAGGGAATATCCGGAGAAGCCCGGAGAGATCGCAGAGCTGTTCTACTCCATGAGCAGCGCCATGAACCACTGAGAATCGGGAGGAATTTCAATGATAAAGAATATTGTAAGAGACCGTTTCTTTCTGATGCAGAAATCGGAAAAGGCCACCGCAGCGGATCTCCAGGTCGTCCGGGATCTGAAGGATACGCTGGAGGCCAACCGGGACCGCTGCGTGGGGATGGCGGCCAATATGATCGGGGAGAGAAAGCGCATCATCATCGTTTACGATAAGGACACCGATGCCGATCTCATTATGATAAACCCAGAAATCGTACGGAAGCTGGGGCCCTATGAGACCCAGGAAGGCTGTCTTTCCCTGGACGGAGTCCGGGATACGACCCGTTATGAGCGGATCCAGATCCGCTATGAGGACGAATCTTTTCAGACCCGGGAAAAATGGTACGGCGGCCTGACGGCCCAGATCATTCAGCATGAGATGGACCACTGCGAAGGGATCCTGATCTGAGTCAAAAATTAGGTTGCAAAGCGAAGCGATCTGTGGTACGATGATTACGTTAGTAAGAACTAACGTAATTTTTTGACTGTATGTTAGTTAAATCTAACGTCAGTCCGGACCGATGGGAGGATCGTACTATGTCGGACTTTGTGATCGTGACCAGCTGCGCACCGACGCTGGCGGGAATGAAAACGGGCAGCCTGTTTACCGCTCCGTATACGTCCCGGAAAGCCATGGAAGCGGAGATCGGCCAGATGAACCGCATCATGGAGCCAAAGGGTATCCGCATGGTCTCGATGCGGTATAACGAAAAACGGGTCCTGATCTATATGTATCGTCCGGAGCAGCTGAAGAGGGACCTGGAAGACGAAGAGGCCCGAAGGATCCTGAGAGAATCCGGCTATGCGGATCTGAGAGAAGGGGTCTGCGTCCGAACTCTTCGCGGAAAGTTTGCCGCGGAAGACGCCTTTCCTCATGAGATCGGACTTTTCCTCGGCTATCCCTCGGAGGATGTCCGGGGCTATATCGAAAACGGCGGCAACGGCTCGAAATACATCGGATACTGGAAAGTCTACGGCAATGTGATCAAAGCCAAGGAGATCTTCGCCAAATACAAGAAATGCACGAAGACCTACTACAACCAGTGGACCGCCGGACGCTCCATTTCGGAACTGGCTGTCGCCATGTGATACAAAGAAAAACGAAAAAGCTCCTTTGCCCAATCGGCAAAGGAGCTTGTATTTTTCTGTGGTCAGTCTTTCAGCGCCATCTTGTAGGCTTTCGGAGTAAGGCCGAATTCATCCCGGAAGGCGGCTGAGAACTTGCTGGGGTTCTCGTAGCCGACATAAAGGGCGGTCTGTGAGACCGAGGCATCGTTCCTGTCCAGATATTCCTTGGCGGCATAGAGCCGGTACAGCTTCAGATAGGAATAGATGGACATGCCGTAAACTCCCCGGAACCACTGTTTAAGAGAGGTGGGAGAGAAATGGAACAGGACCGACAGTTCGTCCACGGTATGATGCTCGTCATACCGGTCGATGATGTAATTTCTCAGTTCTCTTACCGTCTGTGCCTGATATCCCGAATACCCCTGATCATTCGGAGACACCAGATGATCCCGCTCTCCGCTGATCGCCAGAAGAAGTTCGATGGCCTTCAGCAGCAGATGTTCTCCGGTCATCTCCTCGTGCTTCTGAGCCAGTTCCTCCAGAAGGCTCATGGTGCGGCGACCGTTTGGATCGATTCGGTAAAAAACGCCTTCTCGGCACAGTGCCCGGAAGTAATCCAGATCGATGGAAAAGCGCTCCATCGTATCCGTGAATTCCTGAGATTTTTCGTTAAAATCAAAGAACAGGGAGATCCCGGAATACCGGAAATCCGGCAGCATGTTCAGCACCGAATCGGAACCCTTCCGGTGGAGAAGAGCCTCGCCCTTGCCGGAGAAATAGAATCGGCCGTCCGAACACAGTTCCGTGCGCCCGGAAGTGCAGTAGTGGATCTCCGCAGAGCCCGCCGGAATCAGATTCCTGGGCTCGGAATATTCCGCTCCGGTCTCATAGCAGTGAAGTTCGATGCCCGGAAGAAGCTTATAAAGGGTGACGGTGCCGTCTTTTCCGTTTTCCGTGAACACTTTGCGCTCACAGTATCCGTTTTTTGCAGAAACATCCGTATTCAGTTGTTCACGATTTTCTGCCATTTTTTACCCTTTCTGTCCGTCCGGATTTCTCAGGCTGTAAAAGAAGGCCATGCAAACAGATCCTGCATGGCCGGGAATGTCATTGCATAAAAAATTCGAAAGGCTTGCTTTCTCTCATTGAATAAGATTCAGCTAATTAACTTAGTGTCATTAAACTAACATTGTTAGATTACAATAAGAGGCGGCGATTGTCAAATGATATTTGCTTTTACACGATGAATCGTGAAGGAAATTGTCCGATCGGGCTTAAAATAAACGTTGCAATCGGAGCAAAGCTGTGGTAACATATATCCGTTAGCAAAAGCTAACATTTAATATGACTACTAGTTAGGTAAAACTAATTCAAGGAAAGGCGGAAAAAACATGAAAAAAGTAGCAGTCGTTTATTGGAGCGGAACAGGAAACACCGCGGACATGGCCAATGCCGTTGAGGCAGGAGCTCAGGCAGCAGGTGCCGAAGTCAGCAACATGATGGTTTCCGAGTTCAGCGAAGATATGGTGGCACAGTACGATGCATTTGCATTCGGCTGCCCGGCCATGGGTGCGGAGGAACTGGAAGAAGATGAATTCAAACCGGTCTTCGAAGCATGCATGCCGAAACTCAAAGGCAAAGCTGTGGCACTGTTCGGCTCCTATGGCTGGGGCGGCGGTGAATGGATGAAAGTCTGGGAGCAGATGTGTGCAGGCAAGGGTCTGGCACTGGCTGCCGAAAGCGTCATCTGCGAAGGCGCTCCGGACGATGCCGCCAAAGATAAACTCAGTGCACTGGGTGCAGCTCTGGCAAAATAAGTTCTGAGATGCAAAAAAGCCATGCCCTTCCGAAAGGAAAGGCATGGCTTTTCTTTTTTTACTTTCAGGCTTCGGCGGCCTGGAGCTTCGGCAGACCTTCTTCGTCCGTCAGTTCCGGAGGAAGGGTCTTGGCCAGGTCCGTCATGCTGTCAAGGCCGATGGCGATGGTCGAGGCATTGTGCAGCAGGGCAGAGCTGCCCGGCGCCAGAATGCCCAGTACGCCCAGACCGATCAGCCCGGTGTTGAAGGACATGATCACCTTGTAGTTCCGGTTGATGCGGTCCATCAGCCGCTGGCTCAGATAACGGAGCATCAGCAGGGCATTGAGATCGTCCGTCGCAATGGTGATATCCGCAATCTCCCGGGCGATGGCGGCACCGTCGGATACGGCAATGCCGGCGTCTGCTTCGGATAGGGCGGGAGAATCATTGATGCCGTCACCGATCATAATGACCTTGCGGCCCAGTTCATGCTCGCGGCGGATGAATTCGGCCTTGTCTTCCGGCAGGACCTCTGCGTGATATTCGTCCAGCCCCAGTTTCGAGGCTACGGCTTTGGCGGTGCGCTCGTTGTCGCCCGTCATCATCACGACTTTGCTCATACCCATACGGTGAAGGCCTTCGATGACATCCGGAGCTTCACTGCGGATCGGGTCGCTGATGCAGATGACCGCGGCCAGTTTTCCGGAGACGGCCAGATAAAGATGAGAATACTCATCCGGGATCTTTTTAAATTTGGTAAGCTCTCTTCCCTTGGGAAGTTCGCATTTTTCGTCTTCGAAGATGAAGTGATAGCTTCCGATGAGGGTCTTTCTGCGGCCCACATGACTGGAGATGCCGTGCGCCACCACGTAGTCCACCTTGGAGTGACGCTCTTCGTGCTTCAGGTCGCGCTTCTGGGCTTCCCGGACCACGGCGTTGGCGATGGAGTGCGGGTAATGCTCTTCCAGACAGGCGGCCAGACGCAGAGCTTCGTCTTCCTCCCAGTCGCCGAAGGTCACGATCTTGGCAACGGAGGGGGTGGCATGCGTCAGAGTGCCGGTCTTGTCGAAGACGATGGTGTCGGCGTCGGCAATGGCTTCCATGAATTTGCCGCCTTTTACGGTGATGCCGTAACGGCTGCATTCACGCATGGCGGACAGCACCGCCAGCGGCATGGACAGCTTCAGCGCGCAGGAAAAGTCCACCATCAGGAAGGAAAGCGCCTTGGTGGCGTTTCTTGTCAGCGCATAGGTGAGGGCTGTGCCGGCAAAGCTGTAGGGAACCAGTTTGTCCGCCAGGTGGGAAGCACGGCTTTCCACCGCGGATTTGAGTTTTTCGGAATCTTCGATCATGCCGACGATCTTGTCGTAGCGGCCGGTGCCTGAGGTCTTTTCGACGCAGATGACGCACTGGCCTTCTTCTACCACGGTACCGGCGTACACATAGCTTCCCGCGGATTTTTTCACCGGGATGGATTCTCCGGTCATGGAAGACTGATTGACTGCCGCCTCTCCGCTGACGAGCTTGCCGTCCAGCGGAATGACGTTGCCGGTGCGGACGATGATATGATCTCCGGCCTGAACGTCCTTGACGTTGACCAGCACTTCCGTCTCTCCGGCCTGGACCCAGACCTTGTCCACGTTCAGGGACATGGTGCGGGCCAGATCATCCACGGATTTCTTGTGGGTCCACTCTTCCAGGATATCGCCGATCTTCAGCAGGAACATGATGGAAGAAGCGGTCTTGAAGTCGCCGCGGAACATGGAGACCAGGATCGCGGTGGCGTCCAGTACGGGCACTTCGAGTTTCCCGCGGCGCAGACACTTGAGTCCTCTCCAGGCGTATTTGCCGGCTCTGCACATGGAAAATACCATCCGGATGCGTCCGGGCAGGACGGCTTTCCGAACAAAGCGCTTGACCACGGCAAAGACGAGCTCTCCCTGATAATGCCGGTTGATCTCGCGCCCGGTGTTGACGGGGACGAGACCTTCCGGGTCACAGGTATCAAAAGAAAAAGTGCTCAGGGCATCCACCAGGACGTCACGCTGCTCCGGTTCGGCATAGGTAACGGCCACATTGCCGCTTCGAACGTATACGGCCACTTTCGTCACGCCGTCGATCTTCGACAGATAATCTTCGATCAGATCGGCCTGACGGTCCGTCATCTTCTGCTTCTGGACCAGGTGGATCCTCATGCGCCCGGCACTTTCACGTAGTATCAGACATTTCATTACAGTTGATTAAACCTCTCTCATGCGACAGGGAGGCACCAGTCCCTGGTGCCTCCCGCTATGGACATTCTGATTAAGCCTTAGCCTCTTTCTTCTTGGCTGCGGTCTTTTTTGCGCGGTCCTCAATGACCTGTGCGTCTTCCTCGGCATATCTCTCGTTGATAGCCAGTGCTTCTGCATAAGCGTCATCGGCTACTTCCTTGACGGCATTGGCGCAGTCGAGAACATAGTCTCTGCCTCTCAGATAGAAAGCGGTGCCCCATGCATAGACTTTTCTTGCGTCATGGCTGCCCAGCATCTTTACACCTGCAGTACCGATCAGAAATCCGCCTACCCAGCGTCCGAGTTTTTCCCATTCCATAATGAATACCTCCAAATATTGATAAGAAATTTTTCAACTATCGTAAAATTGATTACTCAAAGTTTAAGTGCTATTATAGGTCTCCATAAGGGTGAAAACAACTCCAAAAAGACAAAAATAAGGCGAAAACTGGTATTTTTTCGTTAGCATTTTCTTACTTAAATATGGCTGACTCTCTTAGTCTTTCATTACAAATGTAGGAAGTCTTAATAAAGTTAGAGGGTCTAAGGGCAAAAAGTAAGCAGACTGCCGCTCGGACAGTCTGCTTTTATTACATCTAGTTATTATTTTGCGGAGTTACGCAAGAACGGCGCGGTGGAAGACTTTCTTGCCCTTGCGGATCACGACGCCCTCGGCCAGCTGGTCTTTCGAGCAGACCTGCTCGATGCTGCCGACAGCTTCGTCGTTGACGCGGATACCGCCCTGCTCGATGAGACGGCGCGCTTCGCTCTTGCTCTTGGCCAGTCCGCACATCACCAGAAGGTCGATGACGGAGACCTGGTCGTCGGCCAGATCGGAAGCGGAGATCTGGGTGGAAGGCATGCTCTCTTCGTCCATGACACCGGAGAACAGGGCACGGGCCGTCTGCTGAGCCTTGTCGGCCTCTTCCTTGCTGTGGACCAGAGCGGTCAGCTCGTAGGCCAGGATCTCTTTCTTTTCGTTGATGCGCTCATCCGGCCATTTTTCCATCTCGTCGATCTGCTCGAGAGGAAGGAAGGTCAGCATGCGCAGGCATTTCATGACGTCGTCGTCGTGAACGTTTCTCCAGTACTGGTAGAACTCGTACGGGGAGGTCTTTTCCGGGTCGAGCCATACGGCGCCTTTGGCGGTCTTGCCCATCTTCTTGCCCTCGCTGTTCATCAGCAGGGTGATGGTCATGGCGTAGGCGTCGTCACCGGTCTTGCGGCGGATCAGGTCGGTACCGGCCAGCATGTTGCTCCACTGGTCGTCGCCGCCGAACTGCATGTTGCAGCCGTATTTTTCATGCAGATGCAGGAAGTCGTAGGCCTGCATGATCATGTAGTTGAACTCCAGGAAGCTCAGGCCTTTCTCCATACGCAGCTTGTAGCACTCGGCGCGAAGCATGTTGTTGACGGAGAAATGGGAGCCGACTTCACGAAGCAGCGTGATGTAATTGAGATCCAGCAGCCAGTCGGCGTTGTTGACCATGATGGCCTTGTCCTCGCCGAACTCGATGAATTTCTCCATCTGCTTTTTGAAGCAGTCGCAGTTGTGCTGGATGGTCTCCGGCGTCATCATGGTACGAAGATCCGTACGTCCGGAGGGATCGCCGATATAGCCCGTGCCGCCGCCGATGAGGACCACCGGCTTGTTTCCGGCCATCTGCAGTCTCTTCATCAGGCACAGAGCCATGAAGTGACCGACGTGCAGGGAATCGGCCGTAGGATCAAAGCCGATATAGAACCGGGCGCCGCCCTTGTTGATCAGCTCGCGGATCTCTTCTTCGTCCGTGACCTGTGCGATCAGACCTCTGGCCTGCAGTTCTTCATAAATACCCATTTGAGAAAACCCCTTTCAGTAAAAAACCAGACAAGACGGGGTCTTGTCTGGCCATAATAATCTATGTCCTTCCGGGAACTCTTTTTTCAAGAGCACCTTGCATGGCGTGATGCTTCACACCGTCCGACAAACGTTATTTTAAAATATGAAGACGGGTCTGTCAATACCTTTAAAAGCGGTCTAGCGCTCGCCTTCGGGCAAGGATGGAATGGGGGAACGCAGCAGGAAAAGCAGGGCAAATGCCAGGAAAACCGCGGTCCCGATGTACAGCGGCCAGTACAGCGCATCCCCGGTGATCCGGCCCACGAGAGATTCGAAGGGACTGCTGAGGAACATGCCGAGGTTGTACAGCGCCATCAGCACGGAGGAGGCCAGGGTGATCTGGGCGGGACTGCAGCTGAGGCCCACCACCATCATCGAGCAGGCAAGACCCGTGGAAAAACCGATGCCGGCCACGAAGATCAGTACGCACAGCACCACGATGTTCCGGGTCAGGGCGCATCCGAGAGAGCCCACGGCCATCAGCAGAAGGAAGAAGGGCAGGGACTTTTTCTGAAGCTTCCGGAAGAGCTTCGAGAAGAGAAGACCGCCCACCATGCAGCCGACGGAAAAGCACACGGCCACGATCCCCGCTACGGTGGCGGAGGGATCAATCCGTTCGCTCAGGAAGGAGCAGCCGATCAGCAGCGGGGCGATAAGGATGCCGACCACCAGCATCATGATCCACATGAGAACGGTATTGGATGAAAACCGCCGGGCGCTCTTTGTCTCTTCGGCGCTTGCTTCCGCTGCGCTTTCCTGGGCCGGCTGGATATCCGGGCAGCAGATCAGCAGAACGACGAATGGGATGAGCAGAAGGATGTGATTGAGAAAAACATAGTTCCAGCGGATGTCCGCCAGCAGGCCGCCCACAAACTGCAGAAGGCAGTTGATGCCGAAACCGAAGAAGTTTCCGAGACCCAGGACCGAGGCTCTCCGGTCTTCGGGAATCGTCAGGGTGGCGACGATATTCTCCAGACTCTGCATGGCGCCGAAGCCGACGCCGAACAGGGCGCGCAGCACCAGGATCACCGGGAAGCTGTCGGTAAAGAACGGCGCGATGGCGGTGACGATCTCCAGGGCTGCGGCAAGATAGATGAGCTTCTTGAACGTGATCTTCCGGCCGGCGATGATCCCGACGACAATGCCGAACAGGACGCTGGTGATGGAAGCCACCGTGGTCACGTAAAGACCGGTGGCCGAATCGAGATGAAAGTATTCGGAGATCTTTGACAGCGCCGCGTCGATGGATCCCGGGATCTGTCCCAGACAGAAGATCGAGATGACGGTGGCGGAGGCAAAGAACAGCTCTTTTTTTGTCATTTCCTTGTTCATGATCTTTATACTCCTATGGTGATTTTGTGATCGGGCTGTATTTTCGGGCATAAAAAAAGATACAACCCGGGCCGTGAAACTGTTTCGTATCACCGGCCGAAGCGTGGTTGTATCGTGTCTTGTAAAGTATTTTTTTGTCGACCTATTGTAACACGGCCCATGGATGAAATCAAGAGAGTTTGAAAGAAGGGACGGAGGCGTCCCGCCGGCGGGAATCTTGCGCCGGAAGGGAGGTCTGTGATAGACTAATTGAAAAAATCGAAACGGAGCGATACGCACTATGGCAGATATCAGGGCCGATCTCGATCGGATCGGCAAGTGTAAATTTCAGGATGCGCTGGGTCTCAAGACGGTCCTGGCCGATCCCGGACACGGCATCGTGGAGTGCCAGCCGGGAGCACTCCACCGCAATCCCGAAGGCGGAGTTCACGGAGGACTCATCTTTACTATGATCGATCAGGCGGCGGGAACGGCCGCTTTTCACCTGGAAAACGGTTTCCGCAAAGTGGTCACACAGAATGCCTCGGTCTATTTTCTGAGAGCTCCCAAGGGAGGCAAACTGACCGCGGAGGCTACCATGGTCAAGGGAGGATCCCATCTGGCCATCGTCAATGTCGACGTCATGGAAGAGGGAGAACGGCACATTGCCCGGGCGGAAGTGTCCATGTACTACATGGGTGAGTTCATGGAGGAATTTCCCTACTCGGAAGACAAGTGGCCGGACGAAGAATAAACGGCAAAGAAAAAAGACGCGCTCGCAGGAGCGCGTCTTTTGCATTTAAATATATTATTTTACGATCTTCTCGCAGTAGTTCATAAGGATCGTGGCTACCTGGGCGCGGGTCGCATTGCCCTGCGGCTGCAGATAGGTGGTTCCGTCTTCGTCGGTTCCGGCAATCAGACCTTCCCAGTAGGCCCAGGACAGTGGAACGAGGGCATAGGTGGAAATGGAGCTGTAGTCCGGGAAGCGGCGAAGAGAGCTTCTGCCGGAAGTGTCGTAGCCCTTCTGGGCGGAGTAGCTGTACAGGATCGAGGCGATCTGCTCACGGGTCACCGGAGCCTCCGGATCGAACAGACGCTCGCCGACACCGGCTACCACGCTGTTTTCCGCGGCCCAGACGACGGCATCCCGGTACCAGCTGTCTTCGGCGACATCGTCAAACGGGTTGCCTTCGGACGGAGCGGGAGCGCCGTTCATACGCCAGAGGACAGTGACGAGCATGGCACGGGTCATGGTGTCGTTGGGAGCGAACTCGGTGCTGGAAACACCGGCAAACAGTCCGTTTTCAAGGACATAGTCGATTCCGGTGTGGGACCAGTCGCTGGGGCCGGCCACATCCGAAAAGCGGGCGGAGGGACAGTTGTCGTGACCCTCGGAACTCGAGTTGTCGGTGGGGTAGCGGGTGATCAGGTAATCCGCGGCTTCCACTTCCTCGCGGGTCATCGTGCGTCCCCAGTGAACGGTGAAGTTGTAGTTGGCTTCCGCCAGAACCACATGATCATCGTATTTTTCCATGACGGTGACGGAATGCTGGTCGTTGTTGACACGCAGTATATCGCCGACACGGACCTCGTCGAAGCTGACGGGCTTGATAATGCGGGCGGGCAGGTCGCCGAAGGCGGCGTCGCTCAGCTCAAAGCAGAACGCGGCACAGCCGTATCCGCGGTCGAAGAGGCCACCCTTCCAGCTGTATCCGTGCAGGTTCGTAAAGATCATGCCTTCGGGATAGATCTCCTTATAGGCGATCATGGCGTTGTAAACTTCTTCTTCTGTCGGGCCGTTGTCGGCCAGGGCAGAAACACTGCAGCAGCTGATGATCAGCACCAGGATCAGCAGCAGCGACAAGAATCTTTTTCTCATGGGATCTCCTCCAAAATAAAGGAACCGGTACAGAATACCGTTTCCTAGTTTATTCCCCTGAATTTTAACATTCGGGGCAACGGGACGCAATAAAAAATGCCGTTTTCGTCGGTTTTGACGAAAACGGCGGAATATCGGGGAAAATTTAAGTAACTATGGCAAGGCGGGTATGGAGCCTGAGACATAAAAGATGTGTCAGCTGTTTCAGTAAAACTCCTCATCCCAGTAACTCATCCGTTCTGCATAGCAGTTCTCGCAGATGGAGTAGGGGAAGTTCCATCCCAGGGGGCGGTGACAGATACTGCAGGTCCTCACATAGTCCTTCTTTTTCAGCTCGTTCATGATGCCCCTGGAGACCTTGTCTTTCCGGCGGCGGATCTCTTCGGTGATCTCGGGGTCGTCGTACTGGACGGTGCGCACGAAGGAGAAGACCAGATCCAGCTGCCGGTACAGAGACTCCAGTGTGTTGAGATCTTTATGTCCGCTGACGGAAGGAATCAGAGGGCGGATGGGTTCCGCCTGATAATACCGAAGGATCAGCGTTTCCCACAGCCAGAGGACCGTGTGATCATCCGGGGAAAAGGGAATGTTGATCAGATCCAGCTGGGTCTTCTTGTCCAGCTGCAGTGCGCGGAAACGGCTTCCCTCCAGGATCTCGCACAGCTTCAGCTTTTCGGTCATGTCCGCCTTTCGCAGAAAGTCGGTGCTGCCGACTCTCTGCCATTTCCGTATGATTCTGGACAGAGAGAAGGGCGCATCCAGAAGGCTCTCCGGCATCTGCATCACCACAAAGTCGATGGGGACATAGGGTTCCCGCAGACGGGAATAGATCACCGAACGGTCCGTCAGGGCGTTGACGTATCCTTCCTCGAAGATGCCCCGCCGGCCGGCCCTTCCCGCGATCTGCTTGATCTCCGGACCCCGGAGCATCCTCGTGTCCGTGCCGTCGAACTTGACGGATTCCATGAACACGATACGCCGGATGGGCAGATTCATGCCCATACCGATGGCATCGGTGCAGACCACGACGTCGCTGCGGCCGGAAGTGAATTTGTGCATTTCGTTTTTGCGGACCGAATAGGGAAGCGCTCCGTAGATCACGCTGGTCTTCATTCCCCGCCGTTCCAGTTCCGAAGCGACGGAGAGGACCTTCTTTTTGGAAAAGACCACCAGAGCATCGTTTTTCCGGACATCGTCCGGGAAGGTGAAGGTGCGTTTTTCCGTGACCAGCGGGGTGTCTCTTTCGTGGAGGACCGTTTCGTAATCATCTCCGCACAGACCGATGAGCTTTTCAATCACCGGCAGCGCGTTTTCCGACATGCAGACATGGATGCGGGGACAGCGCAGCCCCAGAATCGCGTTGAGCCAGGCCCATCCGCGCTCCCGGTCGCTGATCATCTGCGCTTCGTCGATGACCGCCACCTCCGGAAAGATCCCGTGCTGCTTTGCCGACGGCATCTTTTCCACGGTGCAGGACAGATGCTTCGCCCCGTCGATCCAGTCGTCTTCCTCACCGGTGGTCATGGAGCAGGGCACGCCTTCCGCATTGATCTTTTCCTGCACCTCCAGCGCCAGAAGACGCAGCGGTGCCAGATACAGACCGGAGTCGGCTGCCATCAGATCCTGCAGCGCTTCATAGGTCTTTCCGGTGTTGGTATCACCCACGTGGAGCACAAAGTGACGGCAGAGGTCGCGCGCCTCGGGATAGAGATCCGCGGGATTATCCACCCGGGTCTCGTCAATGAAGCTCTGAAGCAGAAGGTCCTGCTGGCGCTGTTTTTCCTGACGGCGCTTCCGGGCCTCGGCTTTTTTCTTTTTTATGGCTTCCCGCTCTTCGGGAGAACGGGATCTTTTCCTTCTGTTGCTCATAGTTCCTCACGGATTTCAAAAGTTTTCTTCATTATACCATGAAAGAACTTCCAGAATGCACCAATTAAGGGGAAAGCTCATCGAAGCGTACAAATTCCTCGGGAACTTTTTCGGAAAATTTGACTGATTGGCGATTGCCATGGGAGAGAATTTTGCATACAATGATATAATGCATGTATATTTAAAATATATGCATTAAAGAAAAGAACGACGATACGGATCGGGTAAACCGGGAGGTACGACATGCGATGTCCCCATTGCGGAGCGGAGATCGATGACAACTTGATAAACTGTCCGGAATGCGGAAACACCGTATCGGAGACCAATCCGACTGCGGCGGAGGAAACTTCGGCCGGCCTGATGGACCAGGCGAAGAACCTGGCGGGAAAAGTCCGTACGGCATGGGACGGCGTCCGGGAAAAGACCGCGCCGCTTCAGGAAGATTACTATCTGGACCTGAAGGAACAGGAAAAACAGCAGGGCGAAGAATCTGCGGATCGGCTCGAACCGGGGATCCTGGATGTGTTTCGCCTCTTTCCAGACTGGGTCCGTGGACTGAAGGGAAGGACGCTGGTCCGAAAAGATATCCTGGGGATACTGGCAGTGCTGATCGTGCTGGGCCTGTTCATCCGGGGCAATCTTAAGACCCACATTTCCCTCAACGACTACCTGACCATCGAGTGCAGCGGTCTGGACGGATACGCCACCGCCGAGGCGGTCTTCGACGAAGAGAAGTTCGCGGAAGACTGGGAGAAAAAGCTGAAGATCCACGCCACGAAACAGGTCGAGGAGCAGCTGGGATACGAAAGCGGAGAGAGTGTTGCCGCTCTCTTGACAGCCAAATGCATCGATGGCAGACTGGACAGGACCGAAGGAGTCCAGAACGGAGATACTCTGATGTATCTCTGGGACTGCGACGACGACACGGCCCGACAGGACTTTCATGTGGTGCTGGAATACGAGACGGTGGAACAGACCGTTTCCGGGCTGCAGAACGCGGCCGAAGAGGGCATCATCTTCCCGGACAGCGATACCCGGGAGATCACCGCAGGAGACCTGATGGGTCTGAGCCGGGAGGATATCCAGAGCGCCTACAACGAGATCCTGGCCCGGCACGGATACATCTTCCACAAGCAGGAGACGCTGGAAAAATACCAGCAGTACGACTGGTATGCTCCGCTGATCCAGCCGGATGATTTTAAACTGGAAGAGCTCAGCGAGACCGAGCAGAAGAACCTGAAGTTCCTGAAAATGGTGCTCAAGCAGCTCTCATGATAAAACAACAGATACAGGAGAATTCAATGAATAGATCGAAATGGATCGCGCTGCTGCTGGCAGCGGTCATGATGTTTTCACTGTGTGCCTGCACCAGCGCACAGCCGAGTGAAGAGGAGGAGACTTCTTCGGTCTCCCTGGACGCGGAACTGGGCCTGCCGGAAGGAACGCTGGACACGGACGGCGACGAGTATGCCGATACCTTCTACAGCGATGCAGCCCAGGAACTGCAGATCGCCCTGGGCAACTGCGTCAACTGGCCGGATTCGGAAGAGGGAGACCTGATGGGGATCCTGGCGGCCACGTCGCTGATGACCTGGAGCAACAGCAGTTCCCTGAAAGACGCCGACCCCAGTCAGATCCGCGGCATCCTCGACAAGTATTTCGAAGCCCTGGATGCAGACTCCCAGACGGAACTCAGAGAAAACTGGAGCACCGTCAGTGACGATGCCGACCGCATCCTTTCCGGAGATTCCGGGATCAGCGGGGATGTGGAGAGCGCCGGATGCACCGAGATCGTTGCACAGCTTCAGAGCAATGAGAGCAGCGCGGACAACTGGGCAGCATTCAAAAGTACCATGGACAGCTATCTTGCCGAATAAACAAGACAGGGCAGAAGCGATCAGCATACATTAAAGGAGATCGGAACATGTATTGTTTTAACTGCGGCGCACAGGTGGAAGGACGCTACAAGTTCTGCCCGGAATGCGGGGCGAACCTGGAAGGCGTGACCGCCGGTGTGGCAGACAAAGTAAAAGCCTCCTATCCGGCTGAAAAGACCTACACGGAATCGGAAGAGTATCCCGTGGAGGCCTTCGAGGGCAGAGAGGAAACCCCGGATGAGCCTCAGGCTTCGGAGCAGACGCCGGAAGAGTTTTCGGAAACGGAAACACCGGCGGTGCAGGAAGAAGTTTCTTCCGAACCGGAGAAAATCTCCGCCCCTGAAGAGGAAGCGGAGCGCACCTATGCCGAGGAAGTTCCGGAAAAGCCCGCCGACGCTCTCGAGGACGAAGTAGGCGAAGATGATGAAGAGGACGAGGAGACCGAAGATGAGCAAGAGGCCGCCGCAGCCCGCAGAAAGAAGAGAAACATCATTATCGGCGTCGTTGCGGGACTGGCTCTGCTGGCCGCGGTGCTGGCAATCTATTTCATGAACCGCACCGTTACCGTGGACCTCAATCAGTTCGTTACGCCTCAGTTCGAAGGCTACGACACTGTGGGTACGGCCCAGGCCAAGTTCAGCAAAAAGCAAATGAAGGAGACCTACGGCAGCCGGATCCGCTACCGAGGCACGGAAGAAGAGCGGGAAGCCCTCTCCCAGCCGGACGGCGACGAGAGCGACATCGCACTGCTGATCGAAAACTGCATTCACGGCACCCTCGATGTGGGAGACGGCCTGTCCAACGGCGACACGGTCACCTTCACCTGGGAAGTGGATGAGGAACTGGCGGAAGAGCAGTTCCATGTTCAGTTCGAATATTCGGATCTGAGCTGGACGGTGGAAGGACTGGAAGAAGTGGAATTCTTCGACCCGTTTGATTCCATCGAAGTGGAATTCTACGGCGAGGACGGAGAAGCCTACGCCGAAGTGGTAATGGATGATTTCGACGACCGGATGTACGGCCTCGATTACGATGTCTATCCCGCGGACGGTCTCTACGAAGGAGACGAAGTCACGGTCACGCTCTACTATACGGGCGATGAACGGGATTACATCGAAGAATACGAGTGCCTGCCGTCTCCGATGGAGATGACCTATACCGTGGATGAACTGATCCCGGTGGAGACGGAAAGCAGCGGGGACGGAGATACGGAAGGCATGATCTTCCCCAACAGCGACACGGAGGAACTGACGGATGCCGATGTCAGCGGCAAGACGGATGCCCAGCTGCAGACGGCCATCAACGAGATCTACGCCCGTCACGGATATACCTTCAATGACGAGACGATCCTCAATCAGTTCAAAAACTACAGCTGGTACACGCCCACGACCCCGGCGTCGTCCTTCTCCCAGAGCGTATTCAACTCGACGGAACTGAAGAACATCCAGTTTTTGAAAAGCAAACTAAACAGTTAATAAGGTGGATATCATTGCATAAGAAAGGAACAACGAAAAAGATACTGATCCCGCTGTTGCTGATCCTGGCGATGCTTTTAAGTGCCTGCGGAGCGGGAGAGAACACGGAAGCGACTGACGACAGCACCGCCGGGCAGCTGAGTCTGGCGGGACCGGAGTCCTCGGAGGACACGGAGGAGACAGAAGGTCCGGAAGTGACGCCGGAACCGACCCCGACCCCTACGCCCACACCGACACCGACTCCGACGCCGACGCCGACGCCCACGCCGACGCCCACGCCGGCGGGTGCGGGAAAGATTGTGGTCATCGATCCGGGACACTCCTCGGTGATGCCCCAGGGCTCGGAGCCCATCGGTCCCGGCTCTTCCGAAATGAAGGCGGCCGATGCCATCGGGACCCACGGAACGACCACGGGGAAAACAGAGTATGAACTGACACTGGAAGTCAGCCTGAAACTGAAAACGGCACTGGAAGCGGAAGGGTATACGGTGATCCTGACCCGAAGCGACAACAACACGGCCATCAGCTGTGCGTCCCGCGCGGCCGTGGCCAACGACAACGGAGCGGATGCTTTTGTCCGCATTCATGCCGACGGTTCGACGTCCTCCTCCTCAGCCGGTGCAATGGCGATCTGCATCACGCCCAGCAACCCCTACCATTCGGAGATGTACTCTCTGAGCCGGACGCTGTCCGATCAGATCATTTCCGCCTACTGCGCCGCTACGGGACTTTCCAGCCGCGGCGTCTGGGAGACGGATACCATGAGCGGCAACAACTGGAGCCAGGTGCCCACCACGCTTCTGGAGATGGGATTCATGACCAATCCCACGGAGGACCAGTTCATGGCTTCCGCGGAAGGGCAGGAGAAGATCGTACAGGGGATCGTCAACGGTCTGAACAACTATTTTGCCGCGATCGGATAAAAAACAGAAGACCTTCGGACTGAGTTTTGCTCAGAAGCCGAAGGTCTTTTTTTTTGAAAAAGAGAACCGGACCGCTGCATTCCTGCCTGCAACGATCCGGTATGGTTATGCAGCAACTGTTTCCCTGTAATTTCTTAAAGGAGAATAGAAATCATAGTATGGCTTTAACAAACATCATTTAAAGACAGAAAAACGATATTTGCGGAAACAGCATGCATTTGCATACAGAGTAAGAAACTGCTAACAAAAATAGTAAATACTAACGCTGTTATCAGAATATATCATAAGGCACATAAAAACAACTCCGATCGGACAAAAAAAGAGGCGGGGGCCGGAAGTCCCGCCCGCCGGGTTCGTGTTTTTTTTTTCTCCCGGGTTCGACTGTCCCGGGACCTGTTTGGGCTTCAGCGCCCGC
>Ga0181612_161365_pt1 | contig 22337 bp, 10 predicted proteins | sample HoacroProtozoa21_FD_119630 | JGI IMG/M metagenome (GOLD analysis project Ga0181612, IMG submission 119630) | Hoatzin crop microbial communities from Cojedes, Venezuel. Combined Assembly of Gp0051906, Gp0051904, Gp0051908
AGGCCAGGCTGGGCAGGGCTCTGAGCAGCCTGGTCCAGCTGAAGATGTCCCTGTTCACTGCAGGGGGGCTGGGCTAGAGGACCTCTAAAGGTCCCTTCCAACCCAAAGCATTCTACGATTCTAGGGTGACTAATGAAGAAAATTCACAGAGAATATTGAATATGCTTGTGAGAGCAGTGAGAAACAGGATTCGATTCCCAGGGCAGGACCTGCCTTAGGGATTCTGCTGGTTCTCAATTACTGACTGAAGCTCTAGTTGCGGGTCTGCAGAGCCCTGCCTCTGATCATGCAACATGTGGGGTCTCACCATGTGTTGAAGATGTTGTACAGACAGGATGAAGAGAGAGAGGCTGGTCTTTGAGCTGAAGAGGCCTGGTTTTAAAGATTAGTTGCTGTCCAGATACCCTGTTGGTAAATATTTCTGGAGAAAGATTTCTTACTTATTGAGTGTTAACACCTTAAGCCATGGCAAACTGAAGGTTTTCCTGAGGTAAGAAAATGTCTCTCATAAGATGAGCCGTGTTTAAAACCCTCTAGCGGATGGCATGGTAAGCAAAAAATAAAGAAGAAAAGTTAAAATTATCTAAGAGGGATAAAAAAAGGGGAAAAATAATATGCCCAGAAGCCAGGGTTTCACTCCTGAAAATCAACAAGTAAGGGGTGAGGAAAAGAAACAGCTAACTAGGAGAACATAGTAAAAATAGTAAATAGTACAAAGAAAAGATAGAAAGAGGACAAAGGCTACTGAAGGTTCAATGTGAATTAAAAATTGTTTTCACTAACATAAAAGGTACTCCAGCTTAGCAAACAGAGTCATGCAGCATTCTCTTTCTTTATACAGATGCAGAAGGAAAAAAAGGGAAATGACATCTTGCTATGATTGAATAAAAATTTTGGTCTGAATGCCTGCAATATAAATATTCATTAAAGGAACATACTCAAAAGGAGAAATATTCTTGTCCCCAAATGGAGGTGTCAGAGACCAGGACCAAGAACAGACCCCATCGGTTAGGTTTCTTATGTGGTACTATGACTCTGTGTACAGGGAACAGCTGAGTGAAAGGAAAAACAAGATTGGTCAATAGATATGAACAAAATGAGGAGTTTACATGCACAAGAGAACTATTTATCCGTCGTCTAACAATGGTACAGCTGCACAGTGCTATCAGTTGCGTTTTGTGTATGCTGGAATGCTACGCCAACATATACAAACCCAGGCAGTACTGGAGTACCAATGTATCTGCAATATTGCTGAAAAAAAAAAAAAAAAATAGGTAAGCACTTCTCCAGAGCAGATACAGTCAGAAAGCAAGAAATACAGGGAAGAATGGCTAGGAAACTAAAACAGCTGTTGCTGTTGTCCAGAGAGTTTCTGTTGCCACAGTGCTAAGAAAAGCTGTCAGAAGACAGATCCTTTTATGAACTTAGAGCAGACTGGGAATAGGTAGGAAGAAGAAAAAAAAAAAAATCATTTACTGGCAATTTTGTATGTTGTATGAAGACAGAATGATGTGTTTTCATGCTTCAGGGAGAAAGGAAAGGACTATCACTCAAAGCAGGAATAGATATTTCATCCTTTCATCTCTACTTCTTTTAAAGGTCAAAAAATTTCTCAAACTGAACAACACATCAAATAAACTATGAAAGGATTGAGAATTTGTATGGAGACACATAACAGCTATTGCTGACATACTGATGTAAAGATCTTTTCATTTTATATTAAAACCCAGGAAAACAGAATTCCTGTTGTTTAATAGGTATTGGTTCTGCAGGCATGTCCTACTTACACATAGTATCCAAGATCACAGAAACACAGTTCTGTTCAGGTTGAAAAGGCCTCCAGAAGTCATCCAGTCCAACACCCTGCTCATAGCAGATCCAGTTAGATCCAGCTGTTGACTAATCCAGTCCAGTTACTAATCGCTCCAAGAATGTACATCTAACCACATACATGACAAAACTCTACACTTAGCTTTTCTAAATTATGCTTTTCAGTATCATTTAAAGTACTGGAGGTTTTAATTCCATCACAGCATTCTTTGTCTCTATCATACTAGGAGAAAGGTTAAGAATGTTTGGTCTTGAGAGTCATAAGGGCAGGAGAGTAATCCTCTGCTTGAGGGCTGGTAAGTGAAAAATCTTAGAGGCAGAAATGTATAAGTGCTAATCAGGTCAAAGACCATTCATCCAAATGTGCATAACTTTACCATCAAAAGCAAAAGCAGCTTTAGTCTAAAGGAAATTAAACCCTACCACAACACTCAGTCGCCGCTCTCAGAGTGAGTGAAGTCTTGTTTCATCTACAACTTAAAGGCTGATTCTCAAACACACACATCATCTACAGAAACCGAAAAGGGAAGGACTGCAGAGAAGCTGGTTGCCAGGGGAGTGCTGTGAAACCAGGCCTGCTGGCTGTGACTCACAGGCAGCTACTAAAATTTATCTGCGTGTCAGCAGGCCTCGCTGTACACAGGTGTACAAACACCACGATGCTGTTTGGAGGGAAGAACAAAAGACTGAAGTAACAGGTCCTGCTCATCAGTGTTTAACTTACTTCTAAAAAATTCTGAATGACCTATTCTGGGCTTGCTGTTGCAGAGTAAACTAGCGCATTTTCCCTCCTTGTAATTTCCAGCATCGCATGCCTTTTTGATGACTAGTGACTCACAAGTTCGTGACAGAAACTCCTCTCAAGTGAAAACAGCTCGTTTAGGGCTCATCCCTATGTATGCATGCTTCACGCAGAACCACATTCCTTTTACAGAAAAGCCGTTTACATAATTACGGTTACATACCCTTGAAAGTATCTCTCTAACTGTGCTATACGTTAGGCAAGCCATATAACAAATGTGGGAGCATTCAATGGATATTCTTCAATACTTTTTTTCCCTCCTTAACTGAGCTCTTTCTGTTCTGGTATTGCTTCATCCTGACCTCCTCCTGAGCAGCTGTACACACAATGTCAGGCATAAGCTCTGTAGACCAAGAAAACACAGCACAGGCAGCTGAATCTCCATAGATAGGTACTGAGACCGTAACGTTGAGTTAGAAGTTGGTTTTTCAATTTCAAAGAACACCAAGTGATTTGTCGGATATTTTTTTAAGGTCGAACGAAACTTCCAAATGAAAACATCAAATGTAAATTTGGCATGCCACCTACAAAAGGAAATTCCGCTAGATGAAGTATATAATCAAACAACAATTTTTAAACACAGCAAACTAAAATAAATGAATACAATATTAATAAGTGACTTGGAAGGGGAGGCTAGTACACAAGTGGCTAGTCTGAGAAGGGCTTTTGGCAGAACAAAGCAAGACCACAGATGGTGATCATATACTGCATGCTAATCTGACATGCTCTTGGTTCACTCAAAAGAATTTTAACAGTTATTTTCCTTGCTGTTGAAGCAGCTGTACTAATAATGTTCATATTTATGTGCTGTAAGCATTCCTGTCTCAACTGCATAATTCAGTGTCCACAATTAGAGTCTTCAAACTAATTGCACCCTAACAGCCTTGAAAGGCTGCTGAAACAGAGTCACCATACAGTATACCATCAACCCAATAACTAGATCAATCTAATCAATAAAACAGGCTACAGCACCTATGACCCTAAGATACTGATGGGGCTGACAGGCTTTTTGCATTGTAGATGTATATACATGCACATTTTAATATTCAATGTGTTGGTAGTCTTACTAATGTCCTGGTGGTTAAAAAGCACCTGTAGTACTGGAAATTCACAATGCTATCACGCTGGTTCATCTGACAACTTTTTAAAGTTGCTGTAACTTAAAGAAGAAAACAACCCAGAAACCAGCCTTTTCAGAAAAACTCCTTCAGAGTTCTAGCGCTTGAGAAGTATTCACTCAAGAGCACTGCGGGAAAAATTGTTGACAGAAGGGAGAAGAAGGAAGAAAAATCTTTAGCTGTTTGAAATACTATGTAATAATTCTGTTTCTGTGTTTCTTATTTCAAAAGGCAACTACTTTTTTTCCTGAATGACCACAACATGACCAAGGGTTTAAGTCAAGAGAATTAAGCAACCAGTGATATATTCCTCATTATGCCATATTCCCTACTCAAGAATTGCTCTACGGTTAGCAATTACCGACTTCATTAACTACCAGATATCTTTTTCTGTCATGTTCCACTGGTAACAGAAATACATGGCTGAACAGTTTTAAGACATACTGCTGGAAAAACTTCTAGCTTTCTTTCACAGAAGTCACTAGCCACTAGCCACGTTAAGGAGTACATTCAATGCTCAGCCACAATTTTCTACCAAGAATTTGAAAAGGTGTTCCTACTTCAACCATAAAAACTGTGACTGTAAAATGCATTCGTTCCAAATACATCTATTAGGACAACGTACTTACTTAGGCTACTTAGTTGTCTGATTATATTTGCCAAGGAAATATTGGTGACGCATTCCAATTCATTCTTGACACCTCGGGGCAGAGCTGTGTGGCACAGGTGCCTGGGGTCTATGTTCCTTTTTACCAGTGGCATTCTGAAACGTATCAGAGGACCAGCAAACCTGTAAAGAAAGGAGACAAAGTACTATTATAAGTTTAATTACATTTTAAATTCAGATTTTGTCTAAAGTTAAATTGACTAATCCTAACCAGATAAATATACCTCCATAGTACTGGTGGCATTCATTGCTCTGTGAGTACATGATCTTTTCTTCTTTGCTCAGTGAAAGACTATTTCATTCTCTGTCTTTAAATCTTTACCTGACTCAGCTGCCAGTGAAGTGACAAATAATTTTTTACAGTTCATGCTTTTTCCTTTTTTCCCCCTGAAAAAAAAGACAGGAGAATCTTCGCGGTACAAAAACATTCAAGAACGATTTCCTTCTTGATGGACTACTTCCTTATTCAGGCCAGGCAAAGTCCAACAACAAATTCCCTTTGTTATGAGGTCAAACTAGCTGCCTGTTCCACCTGAAAGGTAGATATGATCCATCCATTATGTAATATCATGTTACTAGCAGGAGTCACCCTTCTAAACATCACTTCTGAATCATATCTAATCAAGGTAAGAAAAGAGAAGATGTTTCTCTTCCACCTACACTGCTACTTGCAATAAATTCAGCTAGGAACACATCTTCTGAATGCAAAATTCTCCTCAATAAACTTGTAGGGCAAAGTCCTCCACGACTCAGAAATCCTACCCCTCCACACCTTTCCAAATCCACAAACGTTACATTAATCAAATCATTAATTTACTAGCTCTGCAGACAGCGTAAGAATCATCTCAGGCTGTGAATCCCAGGCTTACAATTTTCTGCACCCACGGCACTGATTGGAAGGAGTCTCCCCAGGGGGCAGGTTATGCCTCTCATCTTATTAGTGCTGCTTATTAAGACTAAAACTTTTCTTCATGAAAAATGGATTCTCTAAAACTTTGTAATTTTTCCACCATCTGTCATGTAAAATTGAATGACAAATGCAAAACTCCCATGTGATACGCAGAGAATGGATACACTTGGTATTGGTACAGCTTAGTCTCCCTTCCCACTGCAGAAGAGACGACACGTTCTGCAGCCTGCAAGGCAGACAAGTTTTCCACAACACAACCTGCAGTCCTAGTCCCTCAACGAGACAGCCTGCCACAGCTTCATCTGTCGTGTGCTTAGAAGCTTTGTCCCAGAATGTTCCCAGAATGCAGCTAGGGCTTCGTGTTGTGCTACAGAATGCATCTTCCCGACAGTATATATTCAGCCTCTGTTATCCTTACTTGGTCAAAACAGAGAGATTTTTTAGATAAGAATAACACATAGCCATGGTGGCAGAGATGAAACTCTGCTGACCTAGAACGGCATAGGGAATTAAAAGAGTCAAAGACAACTGTAATGGAGTATTTTCCTCTCACAGACTGCTTAGATTTCTCCTTGCTACGTTTTGTGGGAGTATATTCTTTCACTGAAGACAGGGCTTGTAGCTGAGGATCATTCAGTCTACCTGAGAAACACCTCTGTTTCCAGGATCTCATTAGACTTCATTCATTGCATTTTAACACCATGTCTACTGCCCTTATTTTCTTGAGAGAACAAATAAAAAATATTTTGCGCTTTTGAGGTATAAAAATGAATGAAAATAATTCTTCTAGTCACTGGCTTAAGGGAAAGATTTTACAGTTCTTAAAATTATGTAATTTAGTTTCTCAGTATTAACAGTAAAAATTATGGAACTGTGCATGGACTAGTGGCAAGTTATAAGAACAGATTTTTATTTTCTAGGAATATCCCAAATCTTTCTAGTCCCTAAATACCCGAGTATTACAAAGCTAGGTGCTACTTACAAGCTAAATGAAATAAGAAGTGCAAAACTGAACACTGTCTTAGATAGAAGCAATGACAAAGCATTGATAATTGAAGTGAGATTTTATACCTGTTGGTGCCAGACACAGGTGTAGCATGAAGCAAGGGAGATATATGGGCCCTACCAGCAGAGCTTCTGCTGTCTTAGGAGCCGGAACCCCTCTCCCCCAGGGACAAGACCCTGAAGAAACCCTTAACTACAGGTTCGTTATCATGGTTCCCTAACAGAAAATAAAGAAACCATTCTGTCACTGTCAAAGAAACACAACAAATGATACCTGAGCAATGTTCTACAGAAGCAATTAAATATTAATTCCAGAGTTAAGCCCTTTCTTGATTACTGCTTTAGTGATACTGTTGTATAAACAGCACAGTAGGCAAGTCTTCTAAAAAGAGGTCCAAACAAATATGTGAAAAAAACGTTTTTGCCAAAAAAGCAAAAAACTAGAAATAGTCCTTATTTCTATCTGTCTAATATAGATCTGCATTACAAAGGTAGGAAAAATCTGTAAATAACAAGCATAAAAGCAGCTGATGGCTAGTAGACTTTTTCTTTTGTTAAGTCTTTATAATCAAGATGTTAACAAGCGATGATATTGCTCTCCCTCCTTGATTTTATATCATTCATGAAAGAACTTGCCAAATTTATAGCATGTATAGATCGTAAAGCTTCAGATGCTTAAGTGACAGATTCTTTACAAAATTGTGCATAACAGCAATAATCACACACACACACAAATTTAAAACTAATTCCAGCCAACTGCTAGCTAGATTTCAAGTAACAGCATTTGAGCGTGTACTGCCCTTTACCTATCTGATTTGTCTCTAGGATAGGGCGTTCAAAAAAATAGCTGAAAAGATGCAGTATTAGCCCAAACATATTCTACAACAGGCATAAAAAGAAGCTGCACAAGTAGAGCCAGAACTCCCTGCACCTCAAAATGTACAACTCTGAACCTGAATACGAGTCCTCTGAAGACAATGGAAATTTTCTTGCTTTGAGCTCTCCAGAATTTGCAGCAAATCTACTCCTTGACCTTTTTTCCTCCCCCAAACCCCACAAATACCCTTTTCTAATATCTGAAAAAAGAAGTTGTGGCTACCCAAAGATACAGTATAACAAGAAAGGATAGCAAAGGGAACAGTAAGTATGGTAAAAGGTATAGTTTTAAAACAGGAATAAATTTGGAAGGGACACAAATATCCCAAGATATAACTGACACCTTCCAAATTATGCATCATGTTTGAAAACTATGCAAAGTCTGAACAAAGAATATTTCCCGGTTTCCCAGAGAAACAAGAGTAAGGAGGCAACCAAGGAAAATACCACTCAAACATGCTTAAAACAAAGGAAAAATTCCATACAATGTGTAACAAATTGTGTAGCTCATTGCCATAGGATGCTGTCTACAGCAAAAATACCTGCTGGTAACTTGTCCACCATGGACCCCATATTCTTTACAGTTTGTTGCAACCACTGGAAGGTCGTGAGATTCCTCCCCAGTTGTATTCAGCGATCCCAGAACAGGGAGCCCTCGCTCATGAAATGGGCGTGCAACAGCAAACTGAACTTTACTGTACCCGAACAACTTCTTCAGCCCTATGAAAGATGTCTTTCCTAACGCAGTTCTTCTCAAGAAAGCTGAAAAAAATCTGAAAGCACTATATTTATTATGCAGCTTTAGAGCTGTGAAGGAGGGGGAAAAAAAAAAAAAAAAAGGGCTTTGTTACGATCTAGTATATCCTTTAAGTTAAAAGCAAAAAACCACACAGACCCCCGCCCCCCGCTCCCAAATCATACGTTACCCAAGCCGCTCGGGCAGCAAAAGCAAAACTCATTCCTAGATCATAAAATCCTGTTACCATGTTGCTCCCTAGCCAGCCCCAGAAGCCGTTCATAACCCCATCGAGGCTGGAGAGCAGCGGCTCGCCGGCGCCCAGGAGGACGCGGAGGCTGAGGGGAAGGTTACGTGACACCTCCTGCCAGGCTGCCAGCTCCCAGCTGGTCCCGCAGGTCTCAGGGCTCGCCCTCCCCTCGGCCCCGCTGCTCCCCAGCTCGGAACGCAGCCAAGGGAAGGTAACCCTCAAACACACGTCTCTGCTTCCCCACCGTCCCTTTGAGGCCATCCGTAAGAGGCGGCACCGGTTTACACTCGAGTTTTAGCCTGTCGTGATCTCAAACCGAAACAAAGAGCCACTGTTGAAGACTCCCCTCCCTCGCTCCCTGTGCGCCCTTGGAAGCGCTCTGAACCCACTTGAGAAGCCAGCTCTAATCTTCTTCGCAAACCCCTCTGTTACTTCAGCTGCACAACGGCTGGCACAACCTCAGCCCCACACGTCCGCTGCCAGTATGAGTACGGAATATGAACGTGTGTATGTACGGAGTATCTAGTGTTTTTATTAATCTATCATGCTTTGGTACACAATTTTTCAGGAATTAGGTAAAACGCTCCAGCTGCTTTTTCAATTAATCCCTATTATTCAAAAAGCCTGCAGAACAATGGCTGTGAGGGGTCTTAGGGGCGACGCTCCTCTGCCTCCGCCACCCAGCACTCCCGCAACGCTTGGCCTTGCCCCGCGGCACCCACCACGGTGACCTCACCCCACGGCACCCACCACGGCAACCTCGCCCCACTGCACCCACCATGGCGGCCTCGCCCCGTGGCACCCACTGCAGAGGCCTCATCCCACACCACAGCGGGGAGCCACCATCGCCTTCCCGTCAACGCACCCCTGTGGAAACATCTCGGAAGCACGAGAAGCGTGGAGAAATGTTACGCTACTAGACGCTCGTGAAAAATTTGAACTGTCAGTTGTCCCAGCAATGGTTCAGGTTTTCTAGCAAATACAGTAAGGCAAGCAGGAATGAAAGTGCAACATCAAGGTGGGGAAAGCCAACTAACCAACCTGCCCAACAGTTTAACTGGTAATTAAACTATACGTCACTTCTCCTTTCAGAAGACTAATGAAATTTCATGCTTGCAAGTCTTTTTTTAATAAAAATTTACTTCTGATCAGGTTACATTTTGGCCTTGCTAAGCTTGACATTATTTTCTTAGCGTTAATGAAAGACATTCTTCTATAACTTTTATATAACATACGAATAATGCAGCACTGAATGCCCTTGCTTTCATGGGGTTAAATTTAATTCCAACCGCTTCTATAGCATATCTTTGCCTTAATATGACCATACTAATTGTAATTTTTCTGTAACAATGCACTACAGCAATGCTTTTTATATGCCTCCTTTAATTGATCACGTTCTAGCTGCTGGCAGAACAGACCACAGTTTGAAATGCAACAATCAATTTGACACTACCCCCACCCACCCTCGGAAACAGAAATAGAATCTACAATAGTTTTTCTATTTGCTTATATAATCATGTACTAACTGCATCTACACTGTACAGACTTTGGGACAGAATGAAATAGCTAATAAAAATCCTCAGATGTGTTAATGAATCTGATAAAATCAGAATTGTATTGGTTAACAAAACAAGCTCATTCTCTTGTAGAATTTTCTTCTAATTATACTACGAGACATCATGTTACAGCAGTTGCAGAAAATCCAAAGATAAAGATTTTATAATACACACCTCTATTATGAAAGGGTAAATGTGCAGAGACTTAATGGAGCTTGTTTCTCTGCAGCCCCCACTGCAAGATCAAGGTCCAGGTAAAAGCTTGAGAAGAAACACACACCAACAGTATGGTGTCCTGCAAGAAAGTAGGCCATCTCCACCTACTGCTGAGTCAACAGAACGATTTTAGAACTCTAAAGGCAATTAACATCCCTTAGAGGATACATCTTGGAACTGACAGGATGACAACTGACATCTGAAATTGACAACTCAACAGAAATCTGTTAAAATTACAGTTTTGCAAACCTTTCTGGTACGAACCATATCACAGAATGAAAGATCTTCTGCTTGGAACGCTTCCCTCAAATCTCAGTCTTCTGCAACTTGCTCTCAAAAATTTCTCTAACTGCAAATGACTAGGAAAAGACGACCTTATCGCAACTAAAAAGCAGTGTCAAAGGAAACAAATGCAAAATATATTACTAGAAAGTGATGCTGACATTGCTGCTGTTTGAGTGTAAAATGAATGAATTGTTTACATCTTAACACTTCCTGTACTAGATGGTCAAAAAAGTCGTTACTCGTTTGGTAAACATAAGGAGCAATGACTATACAGGGTATATAAAGGAAGTTGATAATTTCTTTTTTTATTAAACTACAGACTCATAAATAAAATATTTCTTACTTTATTTGTGTCACAAATATGAAAAATAGTGTTACTGAAGTAATACCAAGAACAGCCTCCCAAACATTTTCTTAATTTTCTGTTGCTGAACTGAAGAGAAGATTATGCAGGGACAGATTAATATGTCAATGGGCTACTGAAGTCTCTATCTCAGTAACGTTGTATAGGAAAGTATTTGATTTGCAAGATAATGAACAGATTTCTAACTCATAAAATTATAAAATGTATTTTAAAATGCACTTGTAATTTTTGTCCTGTAGTTAATACTGACTTCTGTATTAATTGTCCATGACAATTATTATTTTCTTCCTGTAGAACAATCTGTAGCCATCTCAGTACATCTGTCATGTCAGATAAGCAGAAAACAGACAATGCAGCCACAAAAACGGGTAGGACTTGAATTCCACTCAATCTCTAAGGCATAATTACAGACAGTGCTAAAAAACTACTTTTCAGCTACTACCATCCAACCAATTTTCTCCCAGATGTGCATCATAAGACCACAATCTCTCCCCCATGCATGCATGCACACCTGCACACGCACAGGCACACGCATCTTTAAAGCACACGGAAAAAACATTTGAAAATTATGGCTTTCATTATAGACACCAAATACAGCTACATCTACTTCCTTGCCAAAATGTGTAAGTTCCACCTTTATTCAGCTAAACAAGTGAAAAACATGGCAATAATTTTTTATACTGGAAAAAAAACAAGTTTGTATTTTCAGCTCTATGTTCGTTGCGACTATCATGAAACAGTATAATAAAACTTAAGGCAGCTTTGGAAAGTTATAGGTGAGAAGAAATGGAGTGATTTTTATGCTGACTTTTAAGAGTTTTACCTGTGATAGATTATTTTTTTCCAAAAAATCTTGAATAGTTACTGTCACTGAGATAACTCCAGTGATGGCAGCAACAGCAGAATTCCCAGCATAGATAACACTGCAAAGGATGACCCTCTGGTAACAGCACAATAGCACTGCTAATGCAGCAAGTACAACTTCATTAACAGCAACAGCAGCAGTATTTCAGGGGAGAAAGCCGACATACCAATTTGCCACTACAGGGGCCACCTCAACTTTTAGAGGAGGCAACGGCTTATTTTCAGTGAGATGCTGCAATCTGGGTCGAGTCAGCAAGCTACAGGTAAACAAAAAATACAGCATCATAGCATGCAGCAACCCGTTTCTACTGAGTGAGTCCAGCCCCCAGGGCTTCCATATCACTTCCAGTTCTGTCGGGGAACATCTTTAAACCTTGACTCCAGCTACAATCCATTGTATGGGTTTGAGCTTGCTCAGGGTCCTTAGACACTTGTCTGAAATTCCTCCCGTGTTTCGTTTGTGCTGTCTGTGGCCCCTCTTGTCCCAGTATGCAGATGACGGAGTCTGTCACCATCATTTACACAGTCCTCTCCTCCCCTCAGGCCCTAATGAAAGATTTCACCCCGATGATGTGTACAGAGCAAAAACCTAAGGTATCCTAAATACAAGGAGAGAATATTCTGCTTAATAGTGGTTTCTTTTTCCCAATACAGGTGCAAAATACAGTAAGGTTAAATAAACAGCATGTGGATTTTGCAAATCGCTTCACTTTTGTTAAGCAGAATTCCTATTAATGAAGTGGTATTCAAACACAAAAAATTCAGAGCACAGCAGCTAACAAACTATGGTTCTTTTAAATGGTTTCTTTCTACAAGGCTAAGCTCAGCTTGATTTCATGTAACTTAAGTTTTTTCCTTTAGTTTTCACCTCTGCTTTTCCGGAATGTAAAAAAAGTACCTACTGATTTGTCAATCTGTTGAGCATCGATTCTTTTAACCATGTCGCTTCCTTCATTTTTTCCGCATTACCAACAGCTTCTATCTTACTATGGTGTCTTTTCAATGTAAGTTATTTATATCAAATCTAACAAATCCACAGCAAAAGTAAAAAAAAAAAAGAAAAAAAATCCAGCCACAATAAGTGCAGTTACTTGATGTGTCCTGCTAATAACTTTAAAAACATTTCTGTTTGTCTTAATAAAGAAACTATTTAAATTGAATTGCTCTTGTGGGGCAGGGGGAGAGAGGTTCAAAACTGCCTACCCTGAACAGCAGGACTGCTGGAGGCAATAAGGCATCAAGCCAGTAAGCCAGCTGCATTTCTGGCTCACAGACAAAACTCAGTGTACAAAGTTAGATGCGACACTGTTTAGCATGTCTACAGGAAGAAACATTTAGAAATACATTAAGTATTTTAAGCAAAAATGGAAATTCAAAAAGATAGTGAACTTACTTTGGTGTAACAACTTACTTCCGAATATATAACATAAAAACCACAGAACACATTAAGAACAAAACTTCTGATTCAAAAAAATCTCTCAGTATATTTAAAAAAACCGCAAACACTAAAGATTTCCGGTTGTTAGATTAGAATTGATTGGTATTTGGTTTCTTTTCCCCCTCACAATTCTACTTCTCAGTATCTTATATATATTGATCCAATCCCTTCAGGACCTGTGATATTTTAAGTTTACAAAACAGTAAACAATCAGAAACTGAATAGAATATAATTGCATTCTTCAAGTCCAAATACAAATCTTAAAGGCACAAAATACTAATCACCAATTCATTTCCTTCCAATACGGAAACAACAGTATTAAACTACATTATACTACATTAAAGTCTTACAAAACCAATCCTATGAATAGTTCACAGAAAAGATTGGAATCATTGTCCTCAAACAGGCACAAGCTCTAACGACACCTGACTACAACAAAAAAAAAAAGAAATTCACATTATGTCTCCATACATAATCAAGAAATATTTAAGTCATGTGGAACCACATTGCACTTTATTGTTAGGATATTAATCAAGAAAAAAAATAGTGACTCCTTGCACTTGTATTGTTGTTAAGCTTTCTGAAGAAGTTAATTTGAAAAATATAAAACATATGCACAATGTATTTGCCTTATATACATACGCACACACATACTGCTACCTCTAAATAGAAATCTTTTACATTATTACACGTAAGATTTGAAAAAAGAGCAGCAAAATTTCCTATCAGCATTACTAAATATTATTCTGATTACCCTGTACTCATTCATTTTCTCCTAGTGAGCTCATATCAGGTCACTTGGTTAAAAACAAGTTTGGAAGTATCCTGGGTTCCAATTTAGGTACTGCCAAGAATGCTCAATTTAATTTTTGATTACAAGTTTTCCTGTGTTCCCCAACGGCTAAAAATGTATTAATGCATAACATACTATTTGATTTAAATTGCTTTTTGAGACCTGTTTTATCTGATGACATTTTTTCTCTCAGCATTAGTCTAGTCTTCCTGTTAACAGTTTCTGCATACGGTGTACAACACAAAAGCCCTATGATGGACTGCAACAAAAGCTCTTTATTATAGTCTTGACTGAGACAGATAACTAATCCAGTGTTAATTTAAAATCAAAACCTTCATACCAGAGCTAAGGGTACAGCTTCTGTGGTTTCAGCGTATTTGTCATAACACACTACCTTTGAAAGTTTTCTACAAATTTTCTTGAAAAATGTATTTTCTATATACTAACAGTTACCTTTGTTACATAGTCCTTCACCAGTTAAGGTAAGACCTATTAAACGCATGTGACAATTTTGTAACTTTATTTTATACAATTTACCAGATGCACGTAAAATGAATGCCAATACACTTCTGTTGCACGGATACAACCACCTGCTACTGAGCAGGCAGTATTTCGTGGCAGTAAATAATAAAATATGTAAAGAAAAAGTACCTGAACTTCCCAGCTGCTAAGAAAGGCAAGCGGGTGGGTGCTGGGAAGACAAGGTGTCCCCCCCGGCCGCGGCACCGAACGGCTACGCTCCCCGCCCGCCGCGCACCGCCGACCGGCAGCAGTCCCCGGGCCGCGGCGCGATGAACGGCAGCCAACACCTCCCGCGCTGGGCCGCTTCGGCACAGCCTGGCCCTCGCACCAGGGAATTAGAATTCAGCAGGCAGTGCCCTGCCTTCACAACAGAGCTGTCCTTACAAAGGAAACACAGAAGCGCTCGCCCCGGTGACCAAAGCCTGCCCTTCTTCCCCAGACACAAACGGAGAACCCCCTGAAGGCAGAGTGATTAAGAAATAATTATTCCTTTGGTACCAAGCTACAACTGGTAAATATTAAATCACGACGTGCCAAAAATGAAAGAAATGAGTGGCTGTGTGTGGGTGAGGAAAGCAAGGAAGGGGAATGCGACAGTCTGGGCCTTTCATCGTGTTGACCTTACCGCTGAATCCGAGAAGGAAATTGGATGCTAATGAAATCATAAATAATGTCAGGAATCTACAGTAGTAATGAGACCAACGTACAGAGGGCTGTGACTAAGAAACCTCACACAAGGCAGGAGCTACACATGCAGCTCCCATATATTAATCCACCGCTGATAAAACACTACACTAACTCGTACTCACTTACTGAACTAAATAACAGGTGTCAACAATGACTGTCAGCTTTTCATGCCTCAAAACTTTACTACAGATTTGAAGAAGTAATGTTAGCACTCCAAGAGATAAGCCACGTATTTAAAAATGAAATTTTCACTGCACTTCATGCTATGATACCAAATGCCTAAATGCATTTTAGGCTAGGATACCGAAACCACCAATGACAGATTATTGGTTTTGATTTCCCTTTTCACAGTTTTAAAGGAAGAATTAAGATATGCCAACAATCAAATGGGATGTACAGATGTGTAATAATCACCTTATTATTACTAGCTGAGCTTCTTTGTAGATGAATTTTCCCCCCCTGTGAACAATAAAATTTCACAGACTAGGATTTGTTGCAAAAAAATGTGAATGTGCATAAACAACATTTTGCCCTGTCTACTGCCACTGATGCTACTTAACATGTTTGAACAGACATGCTGCAGGGAAAAGGTATTAACATTCACAGAGAAGTTGTTTACTTTTGAACAGAAGTGTTATTAAATATTCAACAGTCCAGAAACACTGATTATTTATATTGTTGAAGGCTACAAACTGATCATTTCATTCTTCACTCAGTATAATGTCAAAATTCCCCACCAAAGCGAGTAAAAGATTTGCTAAGCAAAGACTGGAGCACTCAGACATGCCTGTTTCCTAGCCAGTGCAGTGCTGTTTAGGACAGTAATTTTCCCAGTATTTTTCCCATTCAACTGGCATCATTTTAGGCAGGGGTTTTCCCGTAATTTCTTGAGCAAACTCTTCTACAACCAGCTACATCTCATACATGGGAAAATGTGTCAATCCCCCCTCTTGTCCTCTCAGTTTTGTTGCCCTGTACTTTCAGATTACACATATTAGTTCTTATTTCTTGTTGTTTGCAACCTTCAGGTATTTACTGATGTCATATACCCTTTCTTTGCCAGCAATTCTACCAAGTTATACACTTCTGTTCTTCGTTAGCAGGAAAAAAAAATTAAAGCGTTACTAATTCCAGTAATGTTTATTACTCTTACTCAAGTACCATCTAAATTATCAGCATTATTCTAGCAATGTAGTATCCAAAACTGAAAATAGTATTCTGGATGCGTTTGTGTTACATGAGCATACCTAAACAAATCTAAACATCAGGATGCTGTTTAGCCGGCAATGTGCGCTCGCAGCCCAGAAGAGCAACCGTATCGTGGGCTGCACCCAAAGCAGTGTGGCCACCTCTTAGATTTCCTCATAATTTCATAAGCACCGACCTCATATTTACATATATATTTTTCCCTAAATTAAAACACTAAAATCAATTCTAGCCGGCATTTACTTTCACTGTCCATGTCTGAATTTCAGAAATATTCTTGCCAAGAAAGGAATAAATATTGCACAGAAAACTAATTTTTTTTGTGTGTGTGTGAACACTGGACCTAATTAAAGCTAGTCCTCTCAAGGCTTTTGTGTCGTAGTTGATTGTGAGCTTTAACTAAAGCTGCTCCCATAATTGGGATATCTGTAAGATGCCTTTCCTCTCTGGTTTCCTGTATCTATTTACATGTAAACTAACACGGTCACCTTTCCATTGCCCATAACATTTGCAAAGACATACATTTTCATAATATGTGCAGGAGTTTAAAAATGCTTCAAATATCTGTTCCCCTATGAAATTTGTCTCAGACAGCAGTTTAGAAGTTATTGGGATGAAATAGGAATCAAAAATAGACAGACAAAGAATGACTGCATTCACCTCCTTTTCTGGATCCCAGGTTTGGAAACTTCATTTTTAAAATAACTTGGTTTTGTGCTATGCTTCAAACAACAATTATTTAAAGTTACTAGCTCAGATAACTGGAGGCACAAACATGGAGTAAGAACATTTTGAAATCCACACATTCTTGTACTTTCTGATTTGGGCTTGGAAATATAAAATCCATGGGAATGAAAACTACAGTCACTGAACTGGAGATGCCACCTCAGTTTCAAGCAGAGACGTCACATTTGGAAGCTTTGCACGGAAACTTCACAGGGGTGAGATGACTGTTTTCAATTGTGTGTTCCTCTCACATCAGACTTTTTAATAAATGACAGCAAAGGTACACCTACAAGGCTTATGGCATCAACATTATTAAATCACTATGACCAAAAAACCTGCATGTATGTATTTATCAGAGAAAATAAGGAGGTAGATAACGTAAGAACGAAGAACTCAGTAACTTCAGTAATTCCTTCTGCATTTAAGATATGTTAACTGTAGATATTCAGAGAATTTACGACAAAATATGGAAATAAAACTGTATAAAATTCAAATTATCAAATACTGGTGCTGTCATCAAAATGTTGCTTTCAAGCATAGAAACAGGGAGGAAAGGGGCACGGCTGGAAGACAGCAACGCAGCAACTTCAGCAGTCTCTGAGGACAGCAGTGGGGAATCACCGTACCTAGCTAAACGTCTGCGTTGCCACAGAATGCACAGAAATCCCAGGTGCCTATAAAAAGCAATCCAGTCCATTTACATTTTTTATTTTTTTTTCTACCAAGGGTGTATGGAACCAACAGGCAATCTAAAAGGCCTCTGTAATTCAGATTAACTCTGCCTACCCTCTTTGAAGTACAGGCACCAAAGGAAGGATGGTTCTTGTCTCCTGAACAACAGCCTGCTGTTCGGAAAACTCCCTCGAGAAATGGAAGGGTTGATTAAAGGACCAAGGCCAGAGTAAGAGGAATGAATTTATGCCTCCCTTATTGTAGTAATCAAAAGCATTAAGGCACAGAACATTTTGTGTGAAAGCGCTTGAAACTGCAAGCAAATAAGGAAGAAAAATCTTACCCAGAAATTGAGATATTAGCTGCAAGCGGCAGAGATCTTAATCCCAGAAAATAATCATGCATTGAAAAAAATCATATATTGTCATTAGGTAAAACCATATCCAGAGTTACTGATTAGAATATTAGATATGTATCTGTCCAGTTTAATGTCCTTGTTCCTTGAAAGGCATTTTTCCTCTATTGCCTAGCCCTTTCTCTCCTAGAAAGTGGAAGACATAGGTTTAAATCACCTAGTTTGAGTGCTGCACCTGTGTTCCTCAGTGCTCTAATACGGCATAACCAACTGAATGCTCTATCAGTCAGGGGCAGTAATGACCACTCTCACATCGGATGAAACAGGATGAAATAGATCTAATCACCAGTTTGCCTTTTCAAGCTTCTCCTGGGAGTGATAGAGAACTTAGAAGGCTGTCAAGGTACCTAGAAAAATTAAGCATCTCTAAGCATGTGTGGGTGACTCAAGTTAAATGTCTCAGCTAGGCAAGGAGGAGCCTACTGTATTTATACACAGTGTTACACAGTCTTGGAAAATAAACAGATTTAACTATCCAAGATGTGAATATTTTGATTGGCCAAACTGCAATTTGGGCAGAACCATGTCATCCTTCAACCACAAATCTAATCCTATCCAGTGCAGAAGACAATGCTGTATAATCATATTAATGAACTAAACTAATCAAGCTTCATCTTAAATTTAGTTAATTCCTTGCCCCTGATATTAAACTTAAGCACAATTCACTCAGATGACAGGAGATAATATGCCATTCCATTCTAGATTTACGATTAGTATTGGGTTTTTTTCCATTCCCATCTTCCTCAGAAAATTCTGTCTCTCCAACTGTACTTCTGTCCTTAACTATCTTCCCAGTTTTACATAACTAAAACATAATGTCATTAAATTTAATATAATTAAAACCAGTCAGCAATATGCCTTTCCGATGGAAGGACAAGTTGCGTAGTCAAGGAAGTTCAGAATACCTTGATTATCACTTCGACTTTGGTTCAAGTCAAGAGGTGTTCTTCAGATACTGATTCGGGTTGTTTTATTAACTTACAGATGAGAAGACTGACCAGGAGACTGTAACTAGTACAGTTGATGAAACACCAGTCGAGAATTCACATAATCCGGAGACATGGCTGAAAAGCAGCGAATGTGGAATTTAGCGTTGGATTCAGCATAGAGGCAGGCTGTTATGATGCCCAGAGCACCTAAGGAGCTCATCAATGTATGGGGAAAGTAAGTATAGGCGGAAACTAAGTCCAGAATGGTTCTGCTATTCTCCAGGGGTTTGCACAGGGGTTAGCAGACTTTTTTATATTTACTAATATCCCAAACTGATTTGCAGGGAGCCTTTAACTAATCAAGAGAAAAGAGCTATTCTTTTTACACCACCAAAGGGATACTTTCTGCACAAGAACATACCAGCCCCAACGGCACACAGTGATAATGGCCAGATCACTACAGACTGCAAGATGTTTTCTGCCAGGCAGAGGATATAGAAGTAAGCGTCCTGAAAACCAAGAGATGTGGGCCAATATCTCTTCTAAAGTGACAGTATCATCGTGCCTTGCACATTATCTTGAACCAGCAAATACAGGCATCCAGACTTCTCTGATCCAAGATCTCTTTCTCTTTGGCATGAGAAAATAATTGCAGTAAATTCTTCTCTTGAGTGGGAAGGATTAATTCTATATCTCTCTGGTTAGAAGAGTAGCTTCTTGTTATTTCAGTCTTTTGTTAAAAAAAAATGAAAGAACAGAATGATGTTGAATACTTCCCTTCAAGGTGAAACTGCTTCAGGACTGATCCCAAAGAGGGGTCAGGAGGAAGAATTAGCGCTAAGGGGAAGCACATCATAAGCAAAGATACAAGGTGATGTCTGAGGTGCAATGAACACCGAGCATAAAAATTGTCTGCTGCAGTGGAACTACTGCCTCCTCCACTGAGAGTCACAGTCTTAAAATGCCTTTGAAACTCAGTAGGTTGAAGAAAACATTCAGAAAAATGAATCTTAGAACCAGAGGAAAGACTCCAAAAAGGACACCAAGGTAGCCACTGAATTCTTAAAAAGAAAGTTAAAACAGCACCCAACTAATACTAAACACTCTCTCTCTCTCTAGATATATAAAAGACATATTTTAGTCTCTAAAAAGTAGACCTTGTGTTACAGGAAAATTTATTATGCAGCAGACAGTATCTGTGCTCTGTGTTCATCACACTTTTGGTGACACAATAAGAAAGTGAAAGACAACAAGCAGACAAAAACCAGCAATTAGGAAGGCATCCCTTGACCTCCCAATTCAAATATTGCTGAGAACTGATTGATTCTGAGTTATATATGAAGCCAAAGAATTTTAACGAGGGTTAGTCTTTGCTTATAGCAGTCCTCATATCCCTGAGATAAGACAGAGTCCATTGCCCACGTGAGAACAGAACAGTTGCGTTTGAGCTCACTCACTTACTGGGTGGAATCACTCCTACAGTGCTGTATTCTTATACCGTAAGATTTCCTTCACACTGTGACAAGTGCTTAGGGCAAAGCTTTCAAGAGGGTTGAAAACAAACGTCATTTGAGGAGCAGACTAGGGATTTGGGTAGCTACACAAGTTCTTCTAGTGTCCTTCCCTTAGTACCACTAGGGAATGAAACACAGTCTACATCTCTGATTCACAGACATCTGAGACAAGCAACCTGCAGCACTCTTCAGAGTATGTCACTGGAGGCTTTGAAGTCTCAGCAGCAAAGAAACTCTTCCAACTCTGGGCAACTGCTGAACTTTTGTATGAACAACCAAGGAAGTGGCTGTAGGTACAGTAAGTATATTATGGCATGAACGTCTGTAAAGCACTGAGATGTAATAGTAAGAACTTTAGAGCAAGTAACAGGGCTACCAAATGCACGACTTGTATCCACTGAGCAAGAGTAATCCAAAGTTTTCCCTTCTTTGGCTCGCACACGAGAGTGTCAATCAAAATTTTTGGAAGTGAGGAAATTCCCTGCCATGCCTCTTTGGCGCTCTGCAAGCTGACAAGTCTTGGAGCAGTTTTTAATAGAGGAAATTAGAATGAGGAAAGCAAATCCGTCATACTTAGCAGAAAATAGCTAAAGTATTAACAGAAACAGCTTGATTGAGAACTTGTCCCTGAAATGCACAGTAGTCTCACAATCACAAGCAGTCTTATTTGTTCTTGATAAAAAGTCTGGCTGAAGTGGGAAAACTTTGAACAGTTCGGTCTAGGATCTAAGACCAAAACGATTTTCTCAGAAGACTGTATCTAGAGCTTCTCCTTGAACCCTTCTCTTGCACCTGGCTCAAAGCAACTGCAAATGCATTTGCCAAAGACGTGGTGCAGACATAGAAATGTCTGTTCAAATAATGAAGTGCAGCAGTCACTCAATGTCCAAACTTTAAAGCTCACAGACTTAGCTGAAGATTACTTTACAGCAGCAAGCACTGAACTTCTCACAAGGAAAAGGGCGAACCCTGAAGAAAACTGTGTCATTAGTAGAAGGTCCAGAACCAATTAGACTGGAACGGGGATACACACACACAAACAAACAATAAAAATTACACCACAAAAGAGAATGCAAGAAACAAAAGCTAAAAAAATAAGTGGGAATCCCCAAAAGCCAGAGTTTACTGCCTACAAATTCTTCTGGCAGTGTAGATAAGCACTTGAACCTCTGACCTCGACAGACAGCTGAGAGGAGTGAAGAGGAGCAAAGTAGCCTCTGCATGGTCTGTGCAAGGGCTGACACGACTCTCAAGGGGGCTACTGAAGATAAACCCATCCTCAGTTTTGAGAACTTTGGCATATTCACAGCCTGTTTTTGAAAGGGAAAGGTAAATGCCTATGCAAATCATACTTCATATATTGTATTGGAGGTGGGAGAACTCCACTGATCAATGCCAGGAGACTAATAAAACCCAAGAAGTTTTCTTCCTCTTTAACAGAACTCCCACCTAAACTGTCTCTTAGAGACACTGGCAGATGAGAGTATAAAGGCTTCACTGTGACTAGCATCTCCAGGAAAGTTCCACAAACATTCACGCAAATTGGAAACATTAATTTAGGTGCTGAAACGTGTTCCAAATAAGAGCCACGAAGCTGGTGAAGGGTCTAGAGAACAAGTCATCAGCTGGGGGAGCTGGGGTTGTTTAGCCTGGAGAAGAGGAGGCTGAGGGGAGACCTTATTGCTCTCTACAACTACCTGAAAGGCAGTTGTAGCCAGGTAGGTGTTCGTGTCTTCTCCCAAGTAACTAGTGACAGGACAAGAGGAAATGGCCTCAAGTTGCGCCAGGGGAGGCTTAGATCAGATATTAGGGAAAACTTCTTTACCGAAAGGGTTATCAAGCATTGGAACAGGCTGCCCAGGGAAGTGGTTGAGTCACCATCCCTGAAGGTGTTTAAAAGACATGTAGATTTGGCGCTTAGGGACATGGTTTAGTGGTGGACTTGGCAGTGTTAGG
>Ga0181612_127703_pt1 | contig 22333 bp, 4 predicted proteins | sample HoacroProtozoa21_FD_119630 | JGI IMG/M metagenome (GOLD analysis project Ga0181612, IMG submission 119630) | Hoatzin crop microbial communities from Cojedes, Venezuel. Combined Assembly of Gp0051906, Gp0051904, Gp0051908
AGAGCGCCGGCGGGGGCGGGTGGCTCCACCGGGAGGAGCTGGGGAGCCAGCGGCGGAGGAGAGGGTGGGGGAGAGGCATCAAGAGCCAGAACAGGGTCCTGGCAACATGGGGAAACAGCTAAAGTGGGGTGGACGGGAGGGCAAGACAGAAAACAGAGGCTTTGGGGGATGAGGGAGGGCACAGCTGCTGAGGGACAGACAGGGGAGGAGGAGGAGAAGACTCAAAAGCCATAGCCAAGGGGAAAGGAGCCAGTGACCACCCCTGATGGAAGAGAACAAGGACTGAGAGAGAAGTGATGGAGAATATTCCCATTTTAAAAGTAAAATACTTTCTCTTCATATAAAGCACTTAAGTTGTTTTGTCTTCTTAAGGACTGCCCAGAGAGCCCACAGCTGGGAGCACGCTGGCCTCTACGGAGAGGAAGCACTGGCTGCGGATGCTGGTGATCTCCTGGATGCCACAGCAGCTGCAGGCTCCAGACCTCATGGTTGCTGCCTGGATGAAAAGGCTCTCCGATGCTCCCAGAGAGGCTCTGCAACACACAGCAGCTTCAGTTCGTCGTAGCCTGGTGCAGAACTGGCCACATTACACCTGGACATTACACCTCCATGCTGCAGGCAGACAGGGTGCAGTTACACCCCCAGTACACCACTGTCGTTTGTGGTAAAGATGGTGCCCAATTTTCTGGCACGGGGCTTCAAGGCTTTTTCTGGCACAGGGCTTCAAAGGCTTCACCTTTGAAAGCACTGCACCCAGGTTAATCTGTGTTCAGGGTGTAATGTAACCTTGCCAGCTGGTGCCTGGAAATTTCAGTTTGGGACAGTGGCAGTGGCCTCTGTGCCTGTCACCAAGCTATTTCCTTCACCACGGCTGGCCTCACGATCCTGAAACAGCAATATGGGCAGCGAGGTCTTCGCAGAGGGAAAGCGCAGTCATCAGACCAGGTTTCCGGTGCGTCTATAAATGGCCCAGCTTCAGCTTGTGAATGAGGGCTGGAGCTGGTGGTAGGCAGCATGATTGTAGTGACATAAAAAACTGTGAAAGGGGAAAGAGCTTCCACATTTAGACTTGCACATAGTAGATACTGCCATGGATACCAGTGTTGCTAAGCTTGCTGCTTCCTTGGGAAATCTGTGCTTGTGGAAGCACAGGCTTGTGGGACTACTTTAATTTAAGGATAATATCAATGCACCTTGTGAGAAGACATATTACACTCAGCCAGGCCCATCCTAGATACTGCAGAGATGAAAAAAGCTCAACTATATCTGCTTCAAGTCAATGGTTTGTTTTAATTACCACAGAGGAATTGCTAATACAGTCTACGCTGTCAGTACATATAGCTGAAACTGAAATTAAAGGATCTAAATCTATTTATCCAGGTGACAATCTGGGCCACTATTTGTAATGTTATATAATGTTATACATAATGTTATGATGTAATATTACTTTCCCTATTCTACATGGTTTTGTTTTAGTACTCTTCTATTACATTCTTCTTTGTAGCTTCCCTTGCATACAAGTCCATACCTTTTCATTCATCATCTTACAATTCTCCTTTCATACTCTTGCTCTCTAGGCATAAGAAACTCCTTCTTTTCCCTTCTCTGTATTACTTTTTTGCATATTTCCGCTGTGTTCTTAAATTCATTCGGTCCTTCTCCCACTTTTGTTCTCAGCCACATTTGCATCATTATGCCTTTTTTCCACATAAAATATGAAACTACAATGAAATAAGATAAACACAAATATGCTTATGTTCACAATGAAGAAGGATATGGAATTTTCGTGTGTATAGTGGAGCTATTATTTTCTTTGGTTGCCATTTAACATCACTGACAAAAAGAACTTTAATAAGTGAACATTTTTTTTGCCTTCTAGATGTCTGGCACTGAATTTATTTTCCCATAAAATAGTTCCCCATGAGAATGACATCCCTAATCTCTGCATAACTAATTCATGATTTTGTTCAGTTTTCAAAGGATATCATCAGTAATAAAAAGAAGGCATTGAAATTAGCAGCCACATTAAAAAGAAATGCCATTTTGTCTACCTTCCTCTTTGTTAAGGCACTGTAGCCACTTGCCCCTCTACTCCTAACACTAACTACAGTTATAATTTACTGCTGATAGGTGTGAGCATGTGCCTATGCACTTCTTTATTGGTTATACAACTAATGCTTGCATGCACAAAATTAGTATTGAGAACAGAATGCTCGAATCACTTCTCATCATTGTCTTCAGTAATTCACTTAGCATTTAGCAGGTCTAGATAGAGAGGTAAAGTTAACCATTATCATTAGAATACAAAGATTTCACATGTTTATTGTTATTTTGTTTGTGCTTTTTGGTCAACAAGTACAATTAAATATCAAATCTTTCAGTAAAGCCCTAATACGTTGTTATTTTCTTGAGTGGCTTGTTCATTCAAGACATGCTGATATGGAGGCCATGGATTAATATTTCTGTAGTATAACAATAGCAGTACCCATTCACTATACTTTTCCTTTTACTACTTTGGCATCTTTCAGCTATTTGTCTAAACAAGGTTTAGCTCACTAAATTTCTGCTGTGACAGAAACAATTTTGTACTAATTTCAAGAAAAATTGGGTGAGTGTGACAAATCCTTTTTAGGGATATTTCAGTCTCAAATCCTTCAGTTAGAAAATGTTATGAAAAACAAATTGTTAGAGTCTGAGCCAATGTGGCTATAAAAAATAATCTTTAAAAATGGCATAAATATACCAAATTCTTTCTAACATAACAGTTGTCAGCTTTTCCTAACTAACTCATTCAGATAATGTAGGTATCTCTGAGTGTCTCTTTAATTATACTATATAAATTAAAAATGAAAAGCTGCATATGTAGTGCTTTTAAAAGCAGGAAATAACTGATTCTCCTTTGTAGATGAGTAAGAGGCAGTCCTAAAGAGTTCAGAAAAACTAATGAATGTAAAGATATACTAATGGTTATGTCATTGCTAGGTGATACAACATAGAGCTCCAGGCTTATGTGTGAAATAGTCAATAAGGTTCTTTTTTCTTTAATACCTGCTGACTCCCAGAGATTGTCAAGGCCCAAGCCATTTGGGCTATATGGCTCATTCAAGTAAGTCAGCTGAAACAAGGCAGCCATGTTATAGCTTGATGCTAGTCTAAATGTTCTGAAGAAGGAAAATCAAGTTTCTTTTCTACTTTTCAATAGCTGCATGAGGAGAAGGCTACTTTTTTGCTTGCCAGAAGCATTCATACATTTCAATTAAAAATTATGTGGCCATGATTTGGCTAACTATAAAACAGAAATTTATAGGCATAAATATCTATTTAGGGTCAACTGATTTTGAAACTTTATAAGTACATGTGAAAATGTGACACATTTATGTATGTTTCGTTCAAACCTTGCCTTTCAGTGCAAATCACAAATGCTAAAGGAAATCACTATTAACAGGAGCTACATAGTATCCCTCATGGAGTTTTTCCGTCAACACGAGTGATGATAACTAAAATGTCCTGACATTAATTTATAAAGGCAGTGGCTTAAACATAGTTCTTGCATAAGGATAAAAAATATGTAAATTATTTTCAAAACAAACTTATACAGGAGGCTCCCATCTCTTTTGATGCTTTGTGTTGTTTGTTCCTTTTTATTTTCCTTGTTTTATGACTACAGGGAAATAAGGAATAAATGCATCACTGTGAATTAATATGTAAAGACTATGAGGAATGGAGCTAGGGCTCTGCAGCTTGTACACACACTATCCTATCTGTTGCTGCCTGCCCACCAAAAAATTACAATCTTTGGAAGAGACAGGTCACTTCAGGCACCTTGATAATATATCTAGTTCCAGAAACAATCCTTCTCACCAATACCACAATGAAGTGCAAATACCCTGCATATGACATTGTCAGAAGAATATGTTCAATAATACACTAAGTTTTACAGGATCTCGTCTCCAATGTTCTGCAGCTGGAGCTAATATTTCAACTTAACTTCAAGCAAAAAATGTAAAGGCTTTTACAACTTGCTTTCATCCGGAAGAAAAATAGGTCCTTTTTATCTTTGTATGTGTTTATGTTTGCATGTGTTGATATGAGGTGCACTTGCACATGTAAGTATAATTTATTTTAAAGATAATTTATATATATATACACATATAATTTATTCAAAAAAACAGGACACTGGGGGTAAATGCCCTAGCCACTAAAGTATTGGTTCTGCAGGGATACAGCTCTCTCTTTCTCAACTAAGACGAGGATTATCTCTGATGAAATCTTTGTTGCAACTGGCATGTTTCTGTGGGAGTATTCAGTTAAAATTCTTAATAATTTTCTCATGATGAACCACTTTATTAAAAGAAATCCATTCAGTTTAGCTGTGTGTAAGCATATGTTAATCAGTAGGCACAATCCAGTAAGTCTGTGCTTCAAAACAAAAGAAAACTTAATGCTTTCCAAGGTCAAATTTCTATTAGTATAGTAGAGTAGTAGGGATCATCTAGACATGCAGTAAAAGACGTGAATGGTAAAGAGATGCATTGTCTTCTGTATTCTGTACACGGCGTTTTCCTGAAGGCTGATTCCTGTTTCAGTTTTTAAGAGAGACCTTTAGTTACAGAAAAATTCAAATAAATAATTTTTTTCACTTTTAAGCTCTTGGACTTCTGTGATAGCTGTTTTCCTTCGAATTTCCTTTCCTTAAGAAATGACTAGATCAAATTGTTTGGCCTGTATTATACAGAAATTAGCATTAGATAAGCACATATCTGGTGGCTCCAGGTCCACCACAGCGGTCAAACAGCAATTGAATGACTCTGAAGACAATTACCAGGGGAACATCATTTTTTAAATCCAAGTAAGATCCCAGAAGCTGTACACAACTTCTGCCTTTTTTCATCCCAGACACTTTTACTGAAGAGCTCTGCAGTAGCTAAGAAGAGCTATAACATTGTTTACATGCATAAGGGCTCATTAAATTGCTGGATTGCAAGACGGTATAAATTATTTATCCCTATAGAGAAACAGGTTTTAGAATTCACAGTTTAGAATAGGCTCTAATTCCCCTCTCATATATAAAATCACTGATGTAATTAAAGGTTAAAGTAAAGAAGATCAAATGTTAAAAGGAGAAATGTGTTCCTTCTCTCCTGAGCTTAGGCACACAATGTTCTGCCATGCTTCCTTTCTTCATTAGCTGATGCTAAACGACCTTGACTATTTTCCTCCTTAATTACCTCAGGTTAGAAACAGAGTTTAGCCCATGTTTTTATTATGTTTTCTGCGCTAGGAGATAGGTCATTCCTGTAATTCTTTCTCTGGCAAAAAGAAACATTAGAAGAGAAGAAAATCCTCTGCTTCCATGAGAAATGTTAGGTAAAGGGCTGTTACAGCTAATGGAAGTTCTGTCATAAGGAGCAACTCAGCTTCCTCTACCTTCAGCCTCACATCGGAATTACTGACCAGCTCAGACAGGCTACCTGGTCTCCACATTGTGAAATGATGAACGTAAAATCTTTACACAGGGAAAGGCTAAGAAATCCCCTCATGAATTCTAATGACAGACAGTGTTTCTAAACCTTCGGTGATACCATTATCTTCTGTATAGACTATAATCAATTTTTATGTCTCACAAACAAGCGATCTGCAATTTATAAGCTACATCATTAGACTTTTTCTCATTGCTTTTATTTTCTTCTCAGTGATGTATAACGTATTGCTAGTAAGGAAAATTGATTAATTCCTTACTTTTTGCCCTTGATTTTTTTGGACTAATTTAGTTTTACTTCCTCAACTATTTTGATTCTAAAGAGGGAAAAACTCACCCCATATTAAGCCTTAGCTTTTTTTGTTACTAGCTCAGTTGGACCTCTCCATGACTGAAGTGACAAAGTGGTAAAATAAAAGAAAAATTAGCTTTTTCACCACAAGTCCAAATGTGAATGGCCTTCAGAATCAGTTAGAAGGAAATTGCATTCACTTTATCTGCTGATCTTCACAGACAATTGCATTTCATAGGCATCCCAGGCAGCTGTCGATCTTGGAGCGTTTTCTGTCCTCGGCAAAGTTGGTGAGGCTTCTCTGCCTGCACATTTGAACCTCACTTCAAAGGACAAGAAACAACAGCAGCTGCATTACAGAGCGTGCATTAGAAAACACACACACGCTGCTTCTGTATGGAATCCAAACTTGAGCACTCAAAATAGCTTCTGTAGGCAATTTAATTTAAACTTTTCCAATATAACTTGTATTCAGTTTTGTTTTCAGTCTGATTTACAAGACATGAGAGCTCTGTAATACTGCATATGGATTTCTTTTATGAACTGAATTAACAATTTTGAGCAGGAGGTCCTGGTGCTGTGCTGTTCCATTTGTGTCACTTTCTAGGTAAATTTATAAGAAACTGTATCACATATATTTAATGAAGTGTATTCTGTATTACATTAGGCAGCATTACAACACACCACCATGTTGAAGTGATCTAAATCCCACCTTAGGAGAAAGCAATAAAAAGAAGTTAAATGAAATTACTCTTTAAGGTAACAAGAGTTTACTTCTTCACACAGGACTTCAAAGGTTTCACTGTGAGTGAGAAAGAAATCATTACAGAGAGTGGCCAAAGGACAGAGACAGTGGTCTGAAGGAGAAAAATAGGCAAAGAATAAATAAACTTGATAAAGAAGAGCAAGCCCCTTGAATACTAAACCCCTTAGGCCTTTATAGAAAACACGGGCTGGGGGCAAAAATGGGAAGGCTGAAATGAAGAGGCCCACATCACTGAAAATCAGAAAGGACCACCACACGGGAAATGGAGAGGTGGAAAATGAACCATTTGTAAGGAACAGAAATGGGAAGGCACAGCAGTAAGGGGAGAGGTAGGGCACTCAAGGAGATTGTAAAGGAATAAAATATTTCCTATAAACCCTTCAAAACTGTAGAGGCCATCTGCGGTAATATATGCCATGTAAAACCAATTACGATTGCTATGTACATTTCCTTATCTTTATTACTGTGTTAAATATCATTCAATAAAGAATATGAGTAACTCTGACTTAGTATAAGAATGAAATATCTGAGGGAGGAAATTTTAATGGAATGTGGTTCAACATCAAAAAAGAATCAGCAATGCAAATCAGACAATGTGATAACTGGGGAATGCTAAAAGGAAACTGCACGAGAATCTCAGACATCCTGTCATTTCTGAAAAACATGATCAACAGAAGATGAGTATTACATTCACTTAAAAAAAAAGAGTAGTAGATCATAACAGGTATATCTTAAATTGGAATGGCATGTGAAGTAAAAGAGAAGGAGGATGTAATGCTCTGTAGTGAAAAGAGTGCAGCTGACAGTCACAGAGATATCAACAGCAGATTGTAGAAGTGCTGAACAGATTACACAGCACTTTTTGGCACACAATTGTGAACGAAATCAATAGGAAGCCTATAGTCACAGTCCTGTACCAAACTTAGCAAGACATTTCAACAAATGTTTACATTGACCTGAAGGCCCTTAGTGATGCTATAATGAAATCTGGACCAATTCATCTGGTATCTTCCTAGAACATGAAATTTGTGGCAGATAAAATCCAGGTTGGATCACTAGATTAACACAAATTGGAACCACTTAGAGATACTGGTCTTGCAGTATGTACACAAACTACTGTCTTTCAAACTGTAGTTGTTCGATTCAGATTAAGCAATCAGCTTTACACAGGTCCACACTTCATGTGGTGCAGAGCCAAAACTAATTATTTTGCAGAAGTTTAGACTGAAATGAGGGAAAATCCCTTCTATTATGAGGGATTTGTATCCTGATAGAATGATCTGTTTGGTTGCTCTGATACACAAATTCAGTAATCTGAACCATCCTGTTTGGAAAAACAAGGCTTGAGAATGTGGAAAGTTATTGGATTTGTCCCTTTTTAGCTGCTTTATTTAATTCCTAAAGCCAAAGAAAAGAAAGACTGCAAGACTAAGCAAAAAGAGCACAAACAAGAGGAATGAGAAAATAAAACTGAAATGTATAGGTAGAAGAAGAGACAAATGTAAATTGGGGGGGGTGTGGGGTGTGCCTATTTGATAGGGAGCCAAATAAACAAAGCAGAACAATCTTTGCCTATCCAGAGATTAAGTTTTAGAATATCCTTTAAGAAAGTGTTACTCTATAGCTCACACTTCCCAAGATAAGATAAATTCAGTGCTGTTATCAAATTCTGACCTTAGCATTGCTGTCAATTATTAGTTCTTGGTCACTACATAAATATAATGGGAAAGCACCTGTTCTGAGTATATAGTCCAACTACATCCTGCTGTTTTACTACTGTTTTTTCACACACTCAAGACTGGCCATATGGTTAGTTTGTTTGATAATTTCCTCAGGAATGGCTACTCATTGAAATGGCCAGTTTGAAGGTCTTACCCCTTGGAGAACTCTTATACGGAATTTCCTGCAATCTCATCTCTTGCAGAAGCATGAATCCTCTTTTGCTGCTTTGAAGAACACACCTGAGTGGTAGATTTCCTTCATTTTCTTTGGCTTCTATATTAACATTTAATCAATAAGCTTAAAATACCTCTTTCACTTTGTCACTGAGAAGTCTGGTGTATCTCCATAACAAGAGGTAGATACTTCTTTCTTTATTTCATACAACTGCTTATACAAATTTTTATCTTTTCATAGCACATATTATATTAATTGAGAAATGCTCCACAAAGTAAACCACTTGTTTCAATTTCACATGTATTGTATAGGAATTCTCCTTTGAATGTTCTTTATTATGTATAATTTGTAATTCCTTCATACAAAATTTTACTTTTGAATACACTTTTTCTCTGTAAATGGAACATAAATCCTTAGTTTGAGAACTATTTTTGTTTGCGCAAAATTGTAATGGAGCTGCAGCAGCAAGGTATATATCTACTAGGGTATTAAAAAAGCATTAACAATGTAATGGGATCCTGTAGAATTTCTTGTTCTGTTGCTATTTCATTAACAAGAAATTATTCTCCCAAAAATAAACACAGCTTTATTCAAACAAAAATGTTCTGGCTTGTCAAAAAGATAAGTGCAGGAAAATAATGTTCTTTCATGGAGGAGCCAAATCAACAAGGTCCCAGAAACAAACTAAAAAACCTTAGATCTTATCTCTAGATCTAAGTGGGATACTGAAGAATAAAAAATTGTGTCTGCATTCCCTCACCAAACTAGATAACTTCTGCTTGTTCTCTCTTTCTCTCACATGCATGTACCAGAAGGAGTAATATAAATGCAAGGAACTATTAAGACAGCTTTCAAACATTTGAGATCATGAGGGCCAAAAATGATTACAAATTGCTTTTGTTGTTTTTTGGCCGAGGAGAGCTTTCATGCATCAGAACAAGTGCAACCATACCACCAATTCCACAAACAAATCACCCGAATGGCAAAATTCTCATGGATTGAAGTGTAATTAAAATTTTATACTAAAAATATTTCTAGTAAAGAACCCACAAACCCGTTAATTCTTCTATTTTGAATTCACTGTTCAATTCACTAATTCAAATACAGTATATATCACAAGCTAAAAGTCCATCAGGCTTACTTCAGGCACAGAGAGAATGTGACCTCTCAAGAGGACTTAGGAAAAAAATCTGTTCCTGAGCATACTTAGAAAGTTTTGACAGTCATGCTGTTTAACTCAGGTAGCTCATGAAAGATTTTTATATACTAAAATTTCTAAAAATACAATAAAGTTATATTTCATCCAGGAATAATCTAATCCTCTTTAATATCTTTGCATAGGGATTAGAGCAAAATAAAACCAAACCTGCTAGTATTTCTATGACAGAACGTAGTTCCAGGCAGAAAGTGGGTATGACACTTGCATCCACTGACATTTAAGCAAGACTGAATTTGAAAAATTGAATTCAGTCCCCAAATATAAGAACTACAGGACTGAGATATCTGAAGGTTAGCATATTATAATCAATTAATGACTAAGTATAAAACCTTAAGGATTTTATCCTACCTCAGGTTGGTCCTTGAATGAAATTGCACTGTGCAATTTATTACTCAGTGGAACTGAGAAGACGACACCAAGTTTGTGCCAGGATAAACTAATCAGAGATTTATGTATGTCATTGCTGACGTGATTGAAATCTCACTCACCAATTTGGTATTTACAAAATCTCTTGATCACAATTCAAAGTCCCAAATCTGATGACCATTCTACTATCTTTTTCACAGCTTGAAATCTACATATATTCTGAGGGCTTTTAAAGGAGGCACAAGGAAATCCTAAATAAACTTATAGTCTTGTCTCTCTCGCCTCCATGTTTTACTCAAATATCCCCACATTTCTGTCAATGAATACTGCCTGCTAAAACCTGTTCTATGACAAGGGCACAGAAATAACTTCATACATTCCTCCAAACTCCAGACATTTTTTTTGTAAGCAAGCAATTTCAGTAGAATAAAAATGCAAGTCTTTTTTTTTTCCCAAAAGAAAAAAAAAAAAAGGGTTGTTTTACCATTTGCTGAAAAAGAATTGTACTACAATGTACCTTGCAAAATAGATTAAATAGAGAGGCAAAATTACTTTCATATGTTTCCCCCAAAGGAAACATATATTTTACACTATTCTAAGGAAACTGAAACTGCAGTCACTTGTCCAAGACCATTATTGAAAATAGCTGATCTTGTTGTACTTTGAAGTACTTACAAAGGTAGCAACACATTTTTGGCACATACAAATCTTATTAGTGATTAAAAAAATTCAATATTTGGATTTCTGGAATGCAACATTTTGAGAGAGATTACGAGATATTTCAAAGTACAAGTAATTTATTTATCGTCCAGGAATGGTGTATCAGATACAACATAAACTGTTTAACTAAATATGTACGCTAACTCCAGCGATCCTATAGTGGCAGCAGACACAGCTATGAAAAGGAAAGACAAAGAAAAGTAGTGTGATGCACACATAATGTACTCTGGCAATGGACTACAGAAGAGATGGTATCTTGTTTTTTAATAAATTCTGCTATAGTTTAGCAATATTAGGATATACTTATGTTGTGTGTCAGGTTGGTTCTCAGAGCTGGTACAGCAACAAAAGGCACAAAAATTGTTTGTCAGCAAATTCTTATAGACATTGTGAGAGATGAGTAAGTGCTTTGGAAAAGAAATATCCCTCTATTTACTCTGCACCTAGGAAAGTGCACAAAATCTTTTTATGTTTGTGGCCATTTCCATTTAAAAATATGTTTGGATACATGTGTAAATGATTTATTTGCTCCAGAGAAGGGGTCAGAGTAATATTACAGTCTTCAAAGCTACAGACTCTGTATTTCCTCACTACTTAGCGTAATTAAAATGTCAGAATAAAAAGATCTTGAAGATAAAATAAACATTTTAACATTATTCTACTCGATAATACATTCAACATTTTAGAATGACTGGTCCATTTACTATTGCTCTTCTTTTTTGTATTTTCTGTTAACGAATAAACATTTACTTTTATGACAGATAGCTAATACTTAACTTCTCCTTCCTTTAATTAGGAGCTTACACGTTCAGTACCTTTGCTCACAGATTTAAAAGTCTGAATTCTCCATGCCCCCTTCTGCAATCATAGATTTGCTGCCATTTCATTTAGCCAAAGTGCTTTGCTCTCTCAGAAACCCTTGTAATTTTACTTAAAATCAGACTGAAATTGAGAACATTGGGTCAGCACTGTGGATTGCTAATTCTGGGATTTTGTCCGTGTTGTTGGACAGAGTTTCTGTGTAATCACTCTTTTCTTGTGATCTGATTTATTAGCCTTGCTTAGCTGTACAGTTCAGCTGAATGTATTGTGCAGACGTACCCACGAAAAGTAGTTAGCATGACAGTGGCTATGCATGACCATGTAGCATGTGGTGATATCTAATAACCCAGGAGGAATGTAATCTGTGATTCCCTTTCACATATCTTTAAACATTTTTTCCTGTAGATTTTGCATTCTTCAGTAGGTTACTATCTTCTGTGACACAGGTGTCATACACTCTCTGGTCATTTTATCCAAATGGTAAACAATGTGTAGCTGGACTGTGTGTTCAGTTCAAGATATAAATTTTGCTTTTATATACAATACATATACCTATTGTTCATGAAAAACAAGTGCATTACTTGTTAGTCTACTATTTAACTGCTATCTAAATATACCTTCATGAGACCTTCATGACATCAAATGTTAAGTCATTTAAGCTGCATACACTTTAAGCCTTCATAACATTATTTCATCGTATAAAGCTCAGATTAGAATTATATCTGCATAAACTTTTTTATAAATGGTTAGTAACATCAACATATTTGGATACATTTTTCAAGAACAGCAATAACTAACTTCCATGAAAGTGACAGCTCAAGCCATTTGAGGTAGAACTAAACTCCTTGATCCAAAAATTTCTGAAATCAGAAGGAATATTCCCTTGCTTTCAAAGGCTGCCTGTGGAGAATCATTCCACTGTTAAATCCCTGAAAATCAGATCTTCATTTCAATTCAAATGCAGGTGAACGAATTCATCTTATGCTTCTAGGCTAACTCCTAGCAGAAGAAGAACCAAAAAGCTAGAAACTTAGGAAAGAGCTTTGATCCTCTTTACCAGGTAATCAGTCTGTATTGTTCAGAATAGCCTTTACATAACCAGGTACTAATGCAAATGACTGTTTCTCCCCTTATACCTTTTTGCAAGTACAAAGCTTTACATTCTATGACATTTTGTAAACAGTTTCAGCTGGAAAGCTCTAAAATCCTTCATACAATAGCATCAGCAAGTACTATTAAGAGTGCAGTACACCTAAGAAAATTCTTTTAATCAGCTGACATTTATCCCAATATAATACAATCTCACATGTATTTTGGTAGGTTTTCAGTTCATTCCCAAAAAGCATCTTTGCTTTTGCTTGTGAAGGAGATAAAATTAAGAATCTTTTGATGGTACATTTGTTAAGGTCTCCTTTATAAATCAACACTGTCTTGCTCAAGGATATAGTAATCTTGTTAACAGCTCTTTTTGCCATGATATGCTACTAGAAATAAACCACAAACCAGGCCCAAAAGGTTACCAAAGAAGAACATATGCTTATAAAGAATATGTATGAATACGTCAGGAAATTTGTTGCCCTTAAAGCAATCTGGAATACTCTAAATTACAAAAAATTATTCATTACTTTTGTTCCAGTGTTTGTATCTCCACTACAGCTCAATATTGTATATGATTTATAACATCTAAAACCTTGAGTAAGATCCACTTCTCTTGTAGTAGGTATTGGTAGGAATATAGCAAAATATGCTCTGAAACCTCAGATTTTACAAAACAGACAGGGAATGGTAAGAAGACAGTGAATATTATTAACCTTATTTTATGGATGAAAAACTGTGAGGGAGATTAAATACTTGAGATATATAAAGAACTTGTAATAGAATTGTGAAAATAAAATAGCAATTCTAAATCTCATCTCCAGTATTTAATTACTTCTTAGTCCTTCATCTCTCCTTTTTTCCATTTTAGGCTTCCAGATGTCTACCATTCATCTGATGTAATCATTTATGAAGGATCCAGTTTTTAAAGAAGAAATAATATCTGGGTATCAAGCTAAAAAAGGGTTGTTTCATAATAAGTTTTTCTTAACCATAGAAAATTCTGCAAAAAGCAAAACCCAACTGCAAAACCCAAGAACCAAAGGTCACTATCACAATTGAAATGATTTTCTGAAGTAATACAACATTTCAGAGGAGATCTTGCAGCTGGTCGTATGTTAAGTATTATACAGTTCTTATCAAGCAAAAACTACAGCAAGAACATCCTGCAGTAAGAAGTGTGGGGTGAGACTGTTGCGCACCCTGTAGAGACAGGTAGGCAGCACATACCACGTTCAGTAACCAATAATGTGTAGAAATTTGGCTAAGCATGATATACTGCTATAACATCTAATAACACATCAGATATTTTTGTTACATTCTTCTCCTGATATCGTTTATTTGGTTATGAAAGATTGTTTCAACAATCCTGCCAGTCACTTATTTGATCAAGAGTTTTCAAGGCTATCTTTTGCATAAAGTCAGAGGAAACACCAAATCATATTGAAACTTAGCTGAAATACTTTAAAACAATAAATTCAGGAACCTGTTTTGAAATGCAGCTAAAAGGAAAGCAACTCTCAAAAATATTTTTGACAGCTACGAAAATTTCAGTACTAAGAGATTTTCCAAGATTTGCTTTAAAAGTGATGCTACTGACTCACAGAAAATGCAGGTCCAGTTCCCAAGCTCAGCTGAAAAACATGATTTTTATCAAGATATAGTACAGTGTAGCTGCTAGGCTTATTCAGAGACAAATTCTACCTTACTTATCTTTGAAAACAGAGTCCTTTAAAACAGAGAAAATATATTGCAAAAGACTGAAAGTTTTCCTAACAATTCCAATAAATTCCTTAAATAATTTTTCTGGCCAGAACATTGATAATCAATAATGGTTGCAGGAATCAATCACAGCGATATAGACAGAAATAGAAAGAGATGTGAGCAAGAGTCACATGCCCACTTCTCTTGTAGCTGAGCAGGAAGGGACTTTGGCTCCCCTTATGCTACTGCATGTTTGCTATCAGAAAACTCCTTTCTGTTTGCCCCTTCGGATCAACAGGTGTAACTGCCTCAAGAACTGCTCTAGCTGAGTGATCTGGATTTAACAAAGTCCTCTCAAGAAAATGATTTATCTTTACCCAAACCATTGTAGCAGGACCAAGCTGCAGCACAATTCCCGATATGTATGGGGGCAAATCTAAAAGAGAAGTCACCTTAGATGCAGTGGCTATACTGTTTCACTTAGAGCAGTCAGCTTCATTTGCTGTTTTCCAAGTCAATGAAAATTCTTGACATAAAATAATAATTGCATAAATTTTAAAATACTGACAACTACCTATTTTTTAACCTTACTAATATAAATCCAAGAGATGGCACGTGAACAGTGGCAAAATAAATATGCCTTTGGTTAATTAGAGAAATATTCCCTTAAAAAAAATTTAGTTTTTTTTTCTTAAATTAGGAGTCTTTGGAAAGTTACATTTAGGACAAGTTGTTTTCTGGAATTTTATGAAATTGAGAAAAGTTTTTAGCCAGTTTATTAAATGCATGAGTGGTGTAAATAATCACAGAAGTTGATATTTTGAGGTCTGGCAAGTGTAGGCAATAGCTTAAATGAAGATCAAAGCATCACTATATTTAATTTTTCTTGCTATCCTATGGTCCCATTAGGCTAGTAAACTTTTGCTTGACTCTTTGTATACCATCTTTTGTGCTTCAAAAGAAAAAAAGTTTGCAGAGGAGTACTGCTGAGCTAGGGACATATTTTAATGACGGTAAAATCAGAGTGCATTACATTATACTCCCTGCACTGCTTAGTAAAAAATAGCCTTTAGGGATGTTACGTAGGACTGGGATTTCTGACTGGTACTATTTGCCTGCAAGATTTAACCTTTCCTAAAGAAATAACACCACAATTGTTTTATAGAAAATGCAGCAAATATGTGGTGAAAGACACATACATTGAGCTTGAACAAAATTTATATGTATACAGACATCTGAATTTAAACTTCTTATTATTCATAAAAAAGGCATTTATAAAGATGAATGTAATCAGATTACATACTAGGCACAACATTTATACTATGTAAAAACATGAATAGTTGTCTCTAAATATTTATAAATACTTTAATTGGTTGTCTATGAGTCTGCAGTTTAGCTTGTATCTGATTATGCTTAAAAAATGATTTTCAAGTTTTTTTTTTTACTATTGAACTTTTTTCTTTCAAAAACTTTTCTGTTCATTCTAACACACATAGTCCCATTTAAATCAGTGGGAGTAATAACATCTAATATTCCTGAAAATGTCACTAGGTGATTAAATACCCTAAGGAAACATATAGATAACCATATTCTTGTAAATAATCATATTGTATTATTAAAATAATATAGTTATGTGCAGTATATTTGTATATACATTAGGTATATTGGGGATCAAGGGCATAAAAATATTCATACAAATAATCCAACCAAATACAGTGGGACCATCTGTGAATTAAGTGACCATAAAGAAACTTCTTGGGCATTCAGTTGTGACTTTACCGTCTTCAACTCCTGTCCTAATCGCTTTTTATTTGCATGCTTTATAGTCGAAATAGTACATAGTATAACCTAGTGGATATAATATAAATCATGGAAGGGAAAAGGGAAAATGAATATTTTTCATCTTTATAATTTTTTAATACACTAGGAAAGAAAGAGAAGCTGGTTCTGTAAGTAGAGAAAGTAACAATCTCTAAATAAGGAGAAAAGTAATAAAAATATGTTCAAAGTTTCTGGCACATTAATAAATGTGGCTCTTCTAAAGACAGCAGTATCTTAAAAATATTGGCTGGTCAAGTCAAATATTAACACTGAATTTCTGGCTCTTATGTACAGAATATTGTATTATGGCTATACTATTCCTCATATAAGACTTTTACAGGAAGAGATTCAGAAATATTTTTAGGCAAAGTTTTTTAATGGGAAGACTGAACAAGCAGACGTGCAAATGTAATGTTTATATTTTATGTTGAAAACAATTCATTGGAAGAATGGTACTGAAATGTACTGAAACACTTTTAAGGTTTTTTTTCTTTCTTTAAAAGACACACGACAGAGGAAGGTTGATTACAGTAATTAAAATAGATGACCCAGTATAGTAAGGAAGTTCTCAATTTTCAGTCTTAAAAAAATATATTTGATTTAGGCACAAAAAAACGTCTCAACTGAAAACCTGACATTTATGTTTGCAGTGGTATCTCCCCAAGGGAACTCTAAGTAAGTTTCATTTCCATTCTGATTCCTTTAGGCTTATTTTGAAGCAGAAATATAAAACCCATTTGGGCAGGAGTAACTTGACTTTCAGGCTTAAGCCTTTTGCAAATTCTCTGAAAACCCTCTAGAATCTGTTCAAGTTGCAAACTTTCTCAAAAATATGTTTTTACATTCTTAGTGGAGATATCTTGGATTTTATAAGGAAACTCCTGAAAAATTGTTTGGACTGTGGTTGCATGCTTTAACTTCAGCCTCAGCAGGTCTTCCCTGTCATTGGAAACTGTAGCCTGTGCTAGGTCCAGCTACCCAGTTTTGGAGCAGGGAAAGTGTCAGTCCATCAGCAACTTCCCCGCTGGGAATGGGCCCTGTGGAAAGGGTGCTTCCTCATTAACGTGCAGAAAACACAATGGCTGGGGCTGGGATGCATGTCTGTGTGGGAGTAGAGTTTTAAAAACCTATAAAAAAGTATACACACTGACTATTTTACTACCTTAAAAGAATGTACTCTGGGTTGCAAATTCAAAAACAGCATCTCTGAGACATAAGGCTTCTTACATAACTTAGATCCATCCACTTTATTCCTATACATTATGATATAGCCTTGAATTACACAGTTTAATGCACTTGTCTCCAGAGCCTCCTTTACTTGTTCTGTACACAGAAGAGGTCTATTCTTAGCAATAAGTAATGACCAAGTAATGAAGAAAGCTGTTGTGCCAATGAGCAGTACACCTGCCCCTGCAATACAAGAGTCCTTGCTGAAAAGGAGTGGGGCGTACCGCACACCAAGGAGAGGCTAATGCTGCCTTGAAGAAATATGTTCTATCCCCTTCTCTCCTGAAAAGCTCGTATTTTAAAGCCAGGCATTTTCTGGGTGGTCATTCCTTATGCTGTTCAGAACATTGGCATCCTTGGGGACCTTGCCTTGCTGGGTATCCCAGAAAATGCAGTGCTGCATCACTCAGAGCTGTAATCTGAAGTCAGGGCGAGCTGTGCTTTGAAGTTATGGTGGACACTTAAAGTACGTAGTGTTATACGTGAAGTACTCAGAAAAACCTCAGACTGTGCACTCAGGATTAGCAAATGTTTTTACCTGCAGTCTCTCTTGCCTCAGTTCTCCTCTACGACAGGGGTAATAGTATCTGTCATCTTACATAGGCATTGCGTAATTTTTAATATCTGCCTTGCAGCTCAGTTATTGTAATTACGAAAATCTTAGAAAAGCCCAGGGAAAAATTAATAATTTCTCTTCAGAGCTGGTTTGAACATGGACGATAAACAAGGCTCAGGGCTACACACCAAACAGCAAGGAGAAAACAAAATATTGAAGAACTGATTATCCAGACTATGCACTGAGTGAGGCAGAAAGCTCAAGGAAAAAGTGGTATATGATCACATAATTAAAGACTATTTCATAATGGATACCCAGAAACAGAATAAATTAAAATTGTACAGTATCTTTCATCCTGACAGTTCACAGCTGCTAAGTGTTTTATTTTATAAACTTATTAATATTCTCAGAGCATAGATTTTTGAGTGAAGTATGTTCATACATGTTAGACTTACACTTAGGTTGATTAGACAAGAAGCAAAGTGGCCATACAGAGCTATGCTTTAAAAACCTGTGCACTAAATGGGTATCTAAGAACAACAAAAGGAGTGTGAAGATTGATTCAAACATGTAGATGAAATACATGACTGTCAATTTTCAAACAGCCAGCATCTTAATACAGGATAAGTCATCTCAGCAATGGGAGTGGGAAGTGGGGTTAAAATATGAATTTTTTTTTGCCACTAATTCGTATTTTTGTAAGGGAAAATTGCATTGCAAGTTCTTATTATACCACTACAAATACAGAAAAATTAAAGAGTAGAATAAGGAATTATTGTTACCATACAAGTGTGGAAAACCAGCAAACCAGCAAGCAAAGCTTCTTGCCAGTCATTTTTGTGCTGGCAAAATGTTTCTATGCATCTGAATGACAAAGGAAACTTCTATAAAGATCACAAAGTAATATTATGTAGTAGTGGACAAGGTTAAGCCTAAGTTTGTTTCTTGAGGTTTTGAGATGTTTTGATATCAATACACATGAAAGATTTTTTTTTCTAACCAGAGGACCTGATTCTGATCTTACTCTTATTTTACAATAGCTTAATGTATTAGCTTCAAAAGGCATCAATCCTGACTTAGACAGACATGAAAGGAGTACTGGGGCAAATTATTTTACTTCATCAATTGACAGGGATTCTACTGAATGTGATACACCTACAAAAGTCAAATATTTTAGAAATATTATCCAGAACAAAATATATGATTTCAAGAAAGATTTTTCTCTTCCAATTCCATTAGTTAATGAATTTCCTTAGTACCACTTTCTGCATTCTGTAATGGTTGAAAGCCTAGTTTAAGTCACTGTGAGCTCAAACCGGTCAAGGACCCAGCTTCCAAGAATTAATGATGTACTCTTTTTTTAAATTTCTGATGAGGAAGCTAAGGAATGACTCAAGTATCACAATGGGTAATATGTGACTGAATAACAGAGATTTGTTTAATCAGTGCCTTTTACAAAATTGAATGATGTAGGCATTTATAACGTGCAAGAAAGATTCTGCTTATTTAAAGATGCCGATGATATTTAAAACAAAGAGAACAGGAACTGGCCAATGAGAAGACAACAGATAAAACCTCTGAATGCTAAGAATTTTTCAAATAGTAAAATATTAAAATATTAAAAAGTGGTTGTCAGTGGATTTGCAAGAAGAGCAGGTCAAAAATTCTATTACATTAACTTTTTTCTGTCACTGGAATAAACCTGATGTATGATTTGCTTAATTTTGAGTTTCAAAATCTGTAACTTCAGAAACAAAAATAAAAACTGTGCTGTACTGCTTAAGTGCACAACTTGTTATAAAGCCAGACTCAGTTGTTTAACTGCCATACAGGAAAAAGCACAAGTTCAAGGTTGTGTAACTAACTTTTATCCTAGCTGCTCCTCCAAATACTTTGGTGCAAGAACAGTGACAAAATCCCTGAAATTTCTGGAAACTACCACAACTGATACAGCATTCATGGAAAACTAATGGAGTTTTGGGTCAATAAGGAAATACATTCAAATCATATTTTCTTCCTGGTGAACTAGTGAGAAAATGCTGTTGTTTCCCTCATAACAATTAAGTCAGGAATGCTTTATGTAAGAATACGAAATCTGTATGCAGAATTCTTCAGTAAATGTTTAACCAAACTAGACAAATCTTTTGTCTAGTGTTGAACAACAGCCCACAATTTATCTCTGAAAAACTCTATGTTCCAAAAAAAAAAACACAACATGTATATTGCAATGTAATAGTGTTAGAGAAATCATTTTTCTGCACAAAGTATCACAGAAAACAAACTTCAGAGAGTCAGCTCCTGGGAAGTTCAGCAACATTGATCTGAGAAGGATGTAGCAGGACAGCATTAATCAATTCTTAGAAAATCTCTTTACAGATCTTTCTTAAAACACCCCATGATAGTCTTAAAAATTAAGTGGCATACAGCTATTGGTTTATAACATCCATTTTCACCTGTCTCTCCTCTGATGAGGAAAAGCAAACTCAATAAGCAAAACCACTGATCTCTCTGGAAATTCCTGGAAATTTCCTGAAGAAATTCCCCTGCTTTTCTAGGGCATCATGTCATGCGAAGCATCTGTCCACCTCATTACAGATAGTCACCTGAAATTCTCTTTGTGCTGAGACATGTGCATAGTTTGGGAAGGAGATGCAGTGTCTCACTAGCCTCTCTGCCTCTTGTCCCTGGACCTTCCAGGTTAAAAGTATGAATTTAGAGATGTAAAATGTAAAAATAATTTTACAAATGTAAAATGTAAGCCTATTGCTGCATAACAATCAGTGGAATCCAAACATTTTTAGACCAATTTTGTCATCCTATATGACTCAGAATCAGGAAAGAGAACATCTTTCCTAAGAGGGCTGTAGACCTTTTTTTTTTTCTTTCACTAGCATTAGGGCCTAATTCTCATGTTTTATTAATAATTATTATCTTTGCATCACAAGACCATCATTCATCCTAAAGCTATTCATCATGGTTGTCCCATAGACATCCATTGTACAAATGCTGGTATGTACGCTTGAACATGTCTGTTGTCACCTTTGCGAACGAAGAAGAATCAAGATAATCTTCTGAAGAAAATTACAGTGTTGAGATACAGATCTTCACCCCAAGTCTACTCACTAATTCTGTGATTTTCTATACACGTCTTAGAAGGAAAGTACATATAATTTATAATATATACAAGTAATCTTTCTCAAGGAGCCTTTTCTCAATGGAAATACCTCCTTTGACAAAAATGTCATTTTTTAAATCTTTTATTAAATCTAAAAAGCATAGAAGAGAAAGATGATCAACATGAAGGTCATTCTGTATCAGAAATTAAGACGTAATTCTTAAACTCTGGAACTGTGACATACATCTCCAATTGCATAGTGTAATGTCAGTGACCTCCGTAACGGCTGTACGTGTTCTTTTAAATACAAAAAGACATCACTGTTGGAAAAATCAGTCTCGTTTCTCTGCCTTTAAGCAACATGAAGCCCCGTATCTAGACAAAATCACCAAAAAGTCAAACTTTTTTATTTCAAGACCTTGTGTATTGTGCCACAGACTCAAAGCAATCTGCAACTTGTACACCTACATAGCACTGTTCATATGCAGTGCTTAAACAGGCAGAATATACAGTTTGTAGTGGCAACAACTGCAAAAGTGATTCTATTGAATATACTGCCCACTTTTGTGGTAAAACAGATTTTTCCACAAATTAGAGTCCCTTAAATGTAAAACAAAATCAGTCATATAACTTTACTCTTACAACAAGGTTCACAAGCATGTATTAAATTAATGAATAATTATGATGATGATGGTAATAAATATCTGAATTCATGAAAAGTATTTTCTCTGTAGATATTCCCAGATGAATACTACAGTCAGAATCAGCAGGTTATTTAATTTGCCCTAGTTCTCTGTTTTCATATTCCCATTTGAATAATAAGTTCAGAATCAGCAGGTTATTAGGTTTGTCCTAATTTTAAACTTGAGTCAATGGGACTTCAAATTGATTCCAATGGAAAATGAAAACAGAACCTGGTTTTTTTCAGCTATCCATAAGGCGCCAAATCTGCTGCTTATTAGGACCTAGCTAAATAGTTCCAGGTTCATAAACAGCTTCATTGAATTAAAGCAATCTAAAATTCTATCATACAATCCTTTTCTTACAGAATGCTTTCAGCATACACACAGAATCACAGAATCACAGAATGGTAGGGGTTGGAAGGGACCTCTGTGGGTCATCTAGTCCAACCCTCCTGCCAAAGCAGGGTCACCTACAGTAGGCTGCACAGGACCTTGTCCAGGCGGGTCTTGAATATCTGCAGAGAAGGAGACTCCACAACCTCCCCGGGCAGCCTGTCCCAGTGCTCCGTCAC
>Ga0181612_158960_pt1 | contig 22331 bp, 17 predicted proteins | sample HoacroProtozoa21_FD_119630 | JGI IMG/M metagenome (GOLD analysis project Ga0181612, IMG submission 119630) | Hoatzin crop microbial communities from Cojedes, Venezuel. Combined Assembly of Gp0051906, Gp0051904, Gp0051908
ACATCGGAAGGATAGACGGCGTAATCAATACCGCAAAGCATCTCTACATAATAGAGTTCAAGCTGGACAGAACGGCTGATGAGGCCGTACGCCAGATAGATGAGAAGAAGTACATCCAAAAGTACATGGTCCCCGCCCGGAGCAAGGGAAAGACGATCCACAAGCTGGGAATCAACTTCTCCTACAAGGACGGAGTGAAGAACATCTACGACTGGAAGGAGGAAATCGTAAAGTAGGATATATCTCCGCCCACCAGGAAATTCTGGAGCAAAGAAAACTTCACCATATGCATTGACTTCACTCTGGGCATGATGTGAGGAAGTCCGGGTTTTCAACCGTACAGGTCAGGCAAATGTGCCCTGCAATAGCTTTTATGGACGCTTTTTAGGCCAAAATATGCTACCTTTGCAATAGTTCCTTTACAGATGGCCGACAGTCCCCTTACATACAAGATTTTCGAGCAGACCTTCAAAGAGAACCGCAAGACGCTGGAAAGGGTCGCCTACTACCTCATTGGAGATTACGAAGAGGCCAGGGACATCGTCGGCCAGTGCTTCCTCACCCTTTGGGAGAAAAGGAATGATATACAGCAGGACAAGGTCCTTTCCTACCTTTTCATTTCGGTGCGCAACGCCTGCCTTGACTACCGTAGGAAAGACACCGTGCACAAGAAAGTCTACGAGAACATACTTCTCCAGGAAAGGGGCGCTATGGAGTACTACACTTCCACGATCGAGAGTACGGACCCTTCAGCCTTCTTCCGCGACGACATCATGAAAATCTGCACCGAGACCCTCATGAACCTGCCCGAGGAACAGAGGGAGACATTCCTTATGAACAGGTTCGAAGGGCTCACCTACAAACAGACGGCACAGTCTCTCGGCGTAGGATACAAAAGAGTGGACAAGAACCTGCAGAAGGTAATGAAAAAACTAAGGGAGGCCCTGAAGGAGTATCTGCCGGCCATAGCCGCTCTAATAATAGCAGCCAGAGCGTTGCTCGGCCTTCCTCCAAGATAGCCACAAAGCATTCTCCCAATGACCAGATACATCGTAGGAATAGGCGAAGTCCTCTGGGACATGCTTCCATCCGGAGGCAGGATTGGCGGGGCTCCAGCCAATTTCGCCTTCCATGCAAAGGAGTTCGGGCTTAACTCCATTGCGGTTAGCGCCATCGGAGACGACCCTCTCGGTGAAGATACCGTGGAAGCTCTTTCGGAAAGGGGCATGAAGTTCCTGCTTCCAAAGGTTCCATTCCCGACCGGGAAAGTACAGGTGAGCCTTGATGGAAAAGGAGTTCCGACATACGAGATAATGCGTGATGTCGCATGGGACAACATTCCCTTCACTGCCGAGATTTCCGAAATTGCACAGAACGCAAGAGCGGTATGCTGGGGTTCCCTGGCCCAGAGAAGCCCCGTATCGAGGCAGACTATCTCCAGGTTCATAGCCGAGACTCCGGAAGACTGCCTCAAGGTGTTTGACATAAACCTCCGGCAGGACTTTTATTCAAAGTACGTAATCGAGGACTCCCTTTCAAGATGCGACATCCTGAAAATCAACGACGAGGAGCTGGAGACAGTCTCTTCCATGCTGGATCTGGGCAAAGGCAGTCTAGAGGAAAGGTGCCGCTCCCTTATCGGGAAGTACGCCCTTGGGATGGTGGTACTTACCTGCGGGACTTGCGGAAGCTACGTCTTCTCACCCGGCAGGAGATACTTCCTTGAAACGCCAAAGGTCAGCGTCGACGATACTGTCGGAGCCGGAGATTCCTTTACGGGAGCATTCTGCGCAGCTCTCCTTAGGGGCAGGGAAATATGTGAAGCCCATAGAATTGCCGTCCTTGCAAGTGCCTACGTATGCACCCGTAGCGGCGCCATGCCCCATCTTCCCGAAGATATCACCTCCCTTCTGAAATAGCCAGTCACTGGCTGGCATGCGTCCCCGGAGTGGAATTTTCCGCTGCGGGATTTTTCTTTTTGTGTCCTTTGCAAAAGGCAAATCGCCCCTGCAGCGCACCCTGGAAAAGTTTCCGCGGAAAGGGACGGTGGAACGGAATTCCGCAACGGGGAAAATGGGTGGAATTTTTTGGAATAAGATGGAACAAAATGGAAAAATCTCCCTATATTTGTACCCAAGCGTGAAAGAGGCGGCCCGAGGGCCGCTACACTGCGAATAAAGACAGTACTAAGACAAAAACAAATGACAACTTTCATCGGTGAATACACTGCCAAGGTGGACGACAAGGGAAGGATCGTTCTTCCCAAGCCGTTCAAAAAGGTGCTCTCCGATGAAGGAGACCTCCGTCTTGTAGTAAAGAAGGACATCTTCACTTCGTGCCTCGAAGTCTACACATTCTCCGAGTGGGAGAAGCAGAGCTCAAAGGTGAAGGATTCCCTCAATTTCTTCAACAGTGACCACGCTACGTTCTGGAGGGAGTATATGAGAGGCCGCGCTGTCGTCGAGCCCGATGAGAAGATCGGCCGCATATCCATCCCCAAGGCGCTTCTAGATTCAATAGGTGTAACCAAAGAAGTGGTGTTCTGCGGCGTGGACTACAAGATCGAGATCTGGTCGAAGGAGAACTTCTCCTCGAGCGAAATCTCACAGGAAAAATATGTAGCACTTGCGGAAAGCCTGTCCCAGATGAGGTAGGAGGATCCCGCATGTCAGAATACCACACCCCGGTTCTACTCGGACAGAGCGTTGACGCTCTTCTTACCAATCCCCAAGGAACATACGTTGATGCCACATTCGGAGGCGGTGGACACGCCGCCGAAATTCTTTCACGCTTATCCATGGCAGGCAGGCTCATCGCCTTCGATCGTGACATTGACTCCCATACCCAGAAGCTCTCCGACGAGAGGCTCATCCTCATCCACGACAACTTCCGGTTCGTGGAGAACCATCTGCTGGATGAATACCGCAAGGGAAGCATCCCTTCGCCCAAGGCAGACGGCATCCTGGCCGACCTTGGCGTATCATCCCACCAGTTCGACACTCCGGAAAGGGGGTTCTCCTTCCGTTTCGAAGGTCCCCTTGACATGAGGATGGATCCGACGGCCTCTCAGAAGACGGCTTCCGACATAGTGAACACATACCCGGTGGAAGACCTCGAAAGGATACTTCGCACATGGGGCGAAGTGCCCGTATCCAGAAGGATCGCCCAGGCGATTGCAAAGGAGAGGGAGTCTTCCCCGATAGAGACGACGACCCACCTTTGCGCCGTAGTGGAGCCGCTCCTTCCCAAGGACAGCCACAAGATGCTCGCAAAGGTGTTCCAGGCCCTCAGGATAGAGGTGAACGGGGAGATGCGCTCCCTGGAGAAGTTCCTCCAGGGGACAGCCCCTTCCATAAAGGCTGGAGGGATGCTGGTCGTAATAACATACCATTCCCTGGAGGATAGGATGGTTAAGAACTACATAAAGAGCGGGAATACCTCCGGAAAGGAGGCCAAGGACCAGTGGGGCAACCTCATAGCCCCCTTCAGGGCCACAATCCGAAAGCCCATCGAGCCTTCGGAAGGGGAGATTGCCGCCAACCCCAGGAGCAGAAGCGCGAAGATGAGGGTAGCGCAGAGAAAGGAGGACGACAGATGAGCATTGCAGATTTTCTGAAGGCGGGAAAGAACATCCTCATGTCCATCATACACGGTGACCTGATGATGAAGCTCAAGCTTGACAAGTACTTTCCCCACATAATATACACGTTCTTCCTGATGTTCGTTAGCATCTGGCTGGGACTCAAGATACAGAATACCATGGTGAAGGTGGAGAAGAACAAGGACATCCTCACCGACATGAAGATATACCACGCCCAGAAGACCGTGCAGCTTGTGGGCCTGAACAGGATGAGCACGGTTGACGACCTCCTGAGGGACAAGGGGTCCGATGTTACAATGCCCGAAGTACCGGCGAACAAGATAGTCAAGTAAGCGAAACCACGATGGCGGATAGCGGCAAAAAGAAAGGAAAGAAGAGGGACAGCATCTCCGCGGCCCTTTACTACATGTACCTGGGAGTGCTGTTTCTCAGCGTGCTTGTCGTCATCCGCATCATAAACATCCAGCTGCACTACTCCCCCGATCCGGAGATAGCGGACCTGTTCCGCCCCTCTTCGGTAAAGGAGGTGCTCGAGCCCTCCAGGGGATCGATCCTCGCCCATGACGGAAGGCTCCTTGCAATGTCCACACCCATGTACCAGGTGTTCATGGACTGCACAGTGATGAAAGACGCCTTCAGGGGCGACGAGCAGGAGCAGAAGGAGAAGGAGGACCAGTGGAGGGAGAAGGCCAGGGACCTTGCCGAGGGGCTTTCAAGGATATACCGCGACAAGAGCGCATCGGACTACTACAACGCAATCATATCCGGACGCCAGAGGGGCAGCAAATACATGAAGATAGGCTACAAGATAGACCATGAGACACTCCAGGCAGTAAAGGAGCTTCCCCTCTACAGGGAAGGAAAGTACAAGGGAGGAATGATCGTGGAGAAGTTCGACACGAGGCAGTACCCCTACGGGACCCTCGCCCGAAGGACTATCGGATATGTAAAGGACAACAGCCGCTCGAACGGCAACAACCACATCGGTCTGGAGGGAAGGTTCGACTACGCGCTCCATGGACAGGAGGGATGGGAATGGCTCAAGGTGACCGACAACAGGGGCCGCATCCACAACTACGACAGCACCTACCAGAGGGCAGTCGACGGATACGACCTGAGGACCACCCTGGACGTCGACATACAGGACATTGCCGACAGGGCCATCCGAAACCAGATAGAGGACAATGAGAAGATTGAGGGAGGATGCTGCATCGTCATGGACGTGGAGACAGGAGCGATAAGGGCGATGGTGAACCTTCTGCGCGACACCACATCGGGAAGGCTCAACGAGAGCTTCAACATGGCCGTAGGCCGTCCCGGAGAGCCGGGCTCCGTGTTCAAGACGACAACGCTGATGAGCCTGCTGGAGGACGGGAAGGTGACTCTTGAAAGCACCATACCCACAAACCACGGAAACATCAAGGGCTTCCCTGGCGACGCCCACATATACGACTACGAGAGGGAGCACCACACCGACCGGATAAGCATACTGCACGGATTCGAGATATCGTCGAACTACGTCTTCAGGTGGCTGGCCGTAAACCACTACGGGCAGAACCCCAAGGACATGATAGACAAGCTGTACCGCTACAAGCTCGGCGAAGCATACGACTTCGACCTCGGAGGGTTCTCATCCCCCACAATCCCTTCGCCGGACTCCCCGTACTGGAGCAACACCGACCTCGGCAGCGTAGCGATCGGATACTCGGTGGCGGAGACCCCCCTCCACATGGTGACATTCTACAATGCCATCGCCAACAAGGGGAAGATGATGAAGCCCTACCTCGTGGAGGACTTCGAGGAGAACGGAGTGGTAAAGGAGATGAGGGGCCCATCTGTCCTCAACGGCTCGATATGCTCAAGGGCTACAGCCGACACACTCACAAGGGCCCTCAAGAGGGTTATCGAGGAGGGAACAGGAAAGAGAAGGCTGTCGGGAGCCAGGTGCGAGATCGCCGGAAAGACCGGCACCGCGCGAATAGTGCTCGACCCAAGGTACACCAAGGTGAGCCACAACCCCTACGAGGACGTAAAGGGAAGAAGGCAGTACCAGGCGACATTCGTAGGGTTCTTCCCCGCGGACGCACCTCGCTACACGGCGATAGTGGTGATGTACTCGAGGCTCTCCACGGAGATATTCTTCGGAGGAACGCTCCCTGCGCTCGCCTTCAGGGAAATAGTTGACAATGTGTACGCAATAGATACGAAGAACGGGCAGACCCTCACAAAGAGGCACGAGCTCCCTTCGATGGACTAGCAACAAAAAGGCATCATGATACTTTCACAGATAGTAAAAGACAGCGGAGTGGTTCTTCTGAAGGGCCGCGGCGACACCCCCATCGAGTCAGTCACCAGCGACTCCAGGAAGGTGGCGCCAGGATCCCTATTCATAGCGGTGAAGGGATTCTCAAGGGACGGGCACTCCTTCATAGCGCAGGCCGTCAGGAGCGGAGCCAGCGCCATCGTGTACGAGGATGAAGAAATTCTCGCCGCAGAACTTGCAAAGATAGACCCGGCAAACGACCAGGAGGCGAAAAGCGGGAAGATAGCCCTTGTGGAGAACCTGACCCTTGTAAAGGTATCATCATCCAGGCATGCAGAGGCAATCATAGCAGCCAACTTCTATGACAATCCCTCCCACAAGCTCACACTCGTGGGAATAACGGGGACAAACGGGAAGACCACGACAGTTACACTCCTTTACAACCTCTTCATGGGGCTTGGATACAACTGCGGACTGCTATCCACTATCGCAAACTTCGTCGGGAAAAGGCAGAGCGAGACGACAAACACCACATCCGACCCCATCACCATAAACCGTCTGCTCGCAGAAATGGTCGACGCAGGGTGTGAATACTGCTTCATGGAGGTAAGCTCCATCGGCATGCACCAGGAAAGGGTCGCCGGACTGAAGTTCAAGGTCGGTATTTTCTCCAACCTCACCCGCGACCACATCGACTACCACGGAAGCATGGACGAGTACCTCAGGTGCAAAAAGCTCTTCTTCGACAGCCTCCCTTCCGACGCCTTCGCAGTCATAAACATCGACGACCGCAACGGGAAGGTGATGGTCCAGAACACAAAGGCCAAGGTCGTGACCTATTCGCTTAGGGGCATAGCCGACCATACCTGCAGGATAATGGAGGAGAGCTTCGACGGAATGCTCCTTCGCATCGACGGCCGCGAGACCTGGACAAGGCTCATCGGAGTGCACAACGCCTACAATATCCTTGCGATATACACGACCGCGGTTCTTGTCGGAGCGACCCCCGAGGAGGCCCTTATCGCAATCAGCAAGCTCAGCAGCGTCAAGGGAAGGCTGGAGACAATCCGCGGCCCCAAGGACATATCCGTAGTAATAGACTACGCCCACACTCCGGATGCCATGGAGAATGTCCTGAAGACCCTTCGCGACATAGCCCCGGCAAAGCCCCTCGTGTGCCTTTTCGGATGCGGAGGAGACAGAGACAAGGGAAAGAGGCCCCAGATGGCGGCAGCCGCCGAAAAGTTCTCCGACAGGATATTCGTAACCTCCGACAACTCCCGCAGCGAAAAGACAGAGGACATCATGGAGGACATCAAGAAAGGCTTCAGCGGCAACGGAATGATGAAGGCATTCTTCATCGCAGACCGCAAGGAAGCCATCCGCACGGCAATCCTGCTCGCCAAGGAAGGATCCACGATCCTGCTCGCCGGAAAGGGTCACGAGACATACCAGATAATAGGAAACGAGAAGCGCCACTTCGATGAGAGGGAGGTAGTTTCCGCAGTATTCAAGACACTAGCTTAAGAGGAGGAAGAATAATGCTTTATCATCTATTCAAAGCTCTTCAGAGAATGGACGTCCCCGGAGCGGGACTTATGACATACCTTTCGTTCAGGGCGATGCTCGCAAGCGTCCTTGCCCTTCTTATCGCCCTTTTCGCAGGGAAGAAGATAATCGCATGGCTGCAGAAAAAGCAGATCGGCGAGACCATCCGCGACCTCGGCCTCGAGGGACAGATGCAGAAGAAGGGAACCCCCACTATGGGAGGAATCATAATAATCATCGCAGTCGTAGTATCGGCCCTTCTGGTATGCGACCTGACGAACATCTATACCCTTCTTCTTATTTTCACAACCCTGTGGTGCGGCGGAATCGGCCTTAGGGACGACTACATCAAGGTGTTCAAAAAGAACAAGGAGGGAATGAGCGAAAGGGGCAAGCTGATACTCCAGATAATCCTTGGATTCATAGTCGGCTTCACCGTATGGGGCAGCAACAGCATAGTGGTAAGGGAGAGCCCCCAGATAGCCTCCGAGAATGTCGTCTCCCAAGGGGACGACCTCGACAAGGACAGCGAGCCTATCGTGGAAAAGGGACAGTTCAAGGATGAAGAGGGTGTCAAGTGCACCAAGACCACCATCCCGTTTGTGAAGAACCACGAGTTCGACTACAAGTGGCTCTCCCCCTTCAAGGGAAAGTGGGGCTGGTACTGCAAGTGGGCCATCTACGTACTGATGATCGTGCTGGTGGTTACCGCATGCTCAAACGGAACGAACCTCACCGACGGAATGGACGGCCTGGCGGCGGGAACATCCGCAATCGTCGGGGTGGTCATAGGAATACTTGCATGGCTGGGAGGCAACCTTGTGAACTCCAGCTACCTGAATATAATGTACATACCGGGGTCGGGAGAGATTGCCATCTTCATGGCCGCCTTCGTGGGAGCCCTGCTGGGATTCCTGTGGTACAACTCCTTCCCCGCGCAGGTGTTCATGGGTGACACCGGAAGCCTTACCATAGGCGGTATCATAGGCGTTAGCGCGGTGCTCATAAGAAAGGAGCTGCTGCTCCCCCTTCTTTGCGGAATCTTCCTCGTGGAGAGCGCATCAGTGCTCATGCAGAGGTACTACTTCAAGTACACGAAGAAGAAATACGGTGAGGGAAGGAGGATCTTCAAGATGGCTCCCCTGCACCACCATTACCAGAAAGAGGGCATACCGGCCCTCATACAGAAGCCCGAAAGGGCCCTTCCGGAGTCCAAGATAGTAGCAAGGTTCTGGATAATCGGGATAATACTGGCCGTGGCGACCCTGGCGCTCCTGAAGATAAGGTAGGGGAAAAGGTTGCATGGAAGATTTTCAAGGATAAGGAAAGATATAAGGACATCAAAACACACTAGCACAATGTCGAGATTAGTAGTACTTGGAGGAGGAGAGAGCGGAGTCGGAGCCGCCGTACTTGCAAAGGTCAAGGGAATGGACGTGTTCCTTTCCGACAGCGGGCAGATAAAGCAGGAAAGCCGGGACATGCTCACAAAATGGGACATACCCTTCGAGAGCGGAGGCCACACCGAGGAGAAGATCCTCTCGGCTGACGAGGTCGTGAAGAGCCCCGGCATACCTTCCACCGTGCCCCTTGTGGAGAAGATAAAGGCAAAGGGCATTCCCGTGATCTCGGAAATCGAGTTCGCTGGCCGCTACGACACCGCGAAGAAGATCTGCATAACAGGCTCCAACGGCAAGACAACGACGACATCCCTCATCTACTACCTTCTCCAGCAGGCGGGCCTGAACGTAGGCCTCGGGGGAAACATCGGCAAGAGCTACGCCTACCAGGTGGCTACCGAAAAGTTCGACTACTATGTCCTTGAAATAAGCTCCTTCCAGCTGGATGACTGCTATGACTTCCACCCGGACATAGCCATCATAACGAACATCACCCCGGACCACCTGGACCGCTACGACCACAAGATGGAGAACTATGTCCGCAGCAAGTTCCGCATTACGCGCAACCTGCGCAAGGAAGACTGCTTCATCTTCGACTCGGATGACGAGATTACCATAAACCACCTGAACAAGATCGTCCTCCAGGCAAAGATGCTTCCCTTCACCCAGAAAGGAGAGGTATCCCAGGGAGCGTTCCTCAGGGACGACAGGATCGTCATCCGCTATGAAGAGGATGAGAGCGAGGTATACCTGCGTGAACTGGCCCTGGGCGGAAAGCACAACATATACAACTCCATGGCAGCAGCCCTGGCTGCAAAGGCAACCGGCATATCGAACAGCGTCATACGCAACTCCCTTGAGACATTCCAGCCGGTAGAGCACCGTCTCGAGCCCGTCCTCAGCGTGGGAGGAGTCCTCTACATAAACGACTCCAAGGCCACCAACGTGGATGCCGCGTGGTACGCCCTCGAGTGCCAGACAAGGCCCGTAGTGTGGATCGTGGGCGGAACCGACAAGGGTAATGACTACGCTCCCCTCTATCCCCTCGTGGACCAGAAAGTGAAGGCTATCGTATGCCTGGGAGTGGACAACGCGAAAATTCACTCAAGCTTCGAGGGCATCATCGGAAGCGACAGGATATTCGACACACTTTCCGCGGAGGAGGCTGTCCGCAAGGCCAGCTCCCTTGCCAGCGATGGAGACGTAGTGCTCCTCAGCCCGTGCTGCGCCTCGTTCGACCTCTTCAAGAACTACGAGGACAGGGGCCGCAAGTTCAAGGAGGCCGTAAGAAACCTTTAAAAGAAGATATAGAACAACAAAAAAGAATAGTCCAAGGCTGAAATGGCAGGCAGAAGAAAAAAGGGAACAGGGTTCTGGAAACTCATAGAGAATTTCCAGGGGGACAAGATAATGTGGATGATCGTGCTGATACTCATCATGATCTCCATCGTAGCCGTGTCCTCATCCACGCCGCTTCTGGCACTTCAGCAGCACAGCACCCGAAACGCCATAATGAGGGAGCAGATGATAATATCCGGCCTTGGAATACTCATCATAGTAGCCCTGTACAACATACGAAAGATAGGGATATTCCGGCTATTCTCACAGCTTGGATTCTTCATATCCTTCGTGATGCTCTTCAGCCTTGTCATAAACATAAAGCTGCCCTTCATGAAGGCCGTCAACATAAACGGCGCGACAAGGGCCCTGTCCATATTCGGATTCCAGCTTCATGTTTTCGAGTTTGTGAAAATCCTCATGATAATGTACCTTTCATGGGCCGTGTATGCTTTCAACAATGACAGCCTCTCTCTTGCGAACGCTCTTTCCGAGATACCGAGGCTGTCCTTCCTCAAGAAGCCTTCGGCCAAAAAATGGATGTACATATATATTCCCATCCTTGTGACCTGCCTTCTGCTTATGGCCGGCAGCATGTCCAGCGCCATATTCATAGGAGGGATAATGGTCCTTACCATACTCGTGGGAGGAATAGGCATAAGGGAGCTTGTGCCCCTTGGCATAGGAGGAGTGGTACTGCTACTGCTCGCCGTCGGCATATACAACGCCTCCGGCGGAAAGCACTTCAAGAGAATCGGTACCGCGATGGCCAGGGTCACCCGTTTCCACCAGGACCCCGAGGAGGAGCTTCTCAAGTACAAAAAGGGAAGCATCGATTTCCAGGAGGTTCTTGACAAGGTGCGCCAGCCCATCAGTGCGAAGGTTGCGGTATCCGAGGGCGGGTTCTTCGGAAAGGGTCCCGGACACAGCACCCAGAGATACATAGTCCCCGTAATGTTCGAGGACTACATGTTCTCCTTCATAGTCGAGGAGTACGGCCTTTTCGGGGCGATAATAGTCCTGATCCTGTACTGCAGCATCCTGGCAAGGGGCTCGATGATATCGCGCTCCTGCGAAAACATCTACGCCAAGACCGTGGTTGCAGGACTGAGCATGCTCATTTCCCTGCAGGCAATAATGCACTGCCTCATCAACGTCGACCTCGGCCCGATGACAGGACAGACCCTCCCTATGATAAGCCATGGAAACTCCTCGTTCCTGGCCTTCAGCATAGCCTTCGGCATCATCCTTTCGATCAGCCGCATGGCAAAGACTCAGATGGAGAAGCTGGCGCGTAACGCCTCCCCTATCGTAGAACAGAAAAAGGAGGACGAGGTCAGGGACACAATCAGCGACGTAGAGACACTGGATAACCTATAAGCCACATAGAAAGAACATGGAATACAGAAAGATAAGAGCAATAATAAGCGGAGGCGGGACCGGAGGCCACATATTTCCGGCGATATCCATCGCAAACAAGCTTCGCGAACTGAACCCCGAGAGCGAAATCCTCTTCGTAGGAGCCGAGGGGAAGATGGAGATGGAGAAGGTGCCAGCCGCCGGCTACAAGATAATAGGCCTTCCGATAGTGGGGCTGCAAAGGCAGCTCAGCTGGAAGAACATAGTAAATGACATAAAGGCTCCCTTCAAGGCCCTATCTTCGCTTTGCAAGGCAAAGAAGGTCATCCGCGAGTTCAAGCCGGAAGTAGCGATCGGAGTCGGCGGTTACGCAAGCGCCCCCCTTCTGAAGGCGGCCCAGAGCCTCGGCGTCCCGACCCTCATCCAGGAGCAGAACGGATTCGCAGGCCTGACGAACAAGATGCTCGGAGGAAAGGCCGACTGCATATGCGTCGCCTATGACGGCATGGAGAGGTTCTTCCCGAAGGAGAAGATCGTGATGACCGGGAACCCCATCCGGAAGGAGATGGTTCCGCCCACCGAAGAATCCATAAAGGAAGGGCTTTCATACTACAGCCTCGACCCCGGGAAGAAGCACATCTTCATAGTGGGAGGCTCCCTTGGATGCGGGACCCTCAACAAGGCCATGAAGAAATGGATCACGGACGGCTGTCCCGGCGGAGAGGGAGTGCAGATAATCTGGCAGTGCGGACGCTACTACAAAAGCGGAATAGACGCCTTCATGAAAGAGAGGAAGGACGCAGGGCAGGACCTTTCATCCATCCAGTGGAGCGACTTCATAAAGAGGATGGACCTTGCCTACGCAGTTGCTGATGTCGTGGTATCGCGCTCCGGTGCCAGCACCGTATCGGAAGTGTGCGCATGCCACAAGGCGACGATATTCGTCCCCTCGCCAAACGTGGCGGAAGACCATCAGACACACAACGCGATGGCCCTTGTGCGGAAGGACGCCGCGATGATAGTGAAGGACGCCGAAGCCCAGGAGAAGGTCATTCCAGCCGCCCTCGACCTTGCAAGGGATGAAGGGAAGATTGCATCCCTTGAGAACAACATAGCCCGTCTGGCCCTGCCGGATGCGGCCAGGACCATAGCCGACGAGGTTTACAAACTGCTTGAGAAATGAGCGAGTACAGGAACATCTATTTCATAGGCATTGGCGGCATAGGCATGAGCGCCATAGCGCGCTATTACAACCGCAAGGGCCTATGCGTAAGCGGATACGACCGCACCCCTTCCGACCTTACAAGGAGCCTTGTAGAGGAAGGTATCGCAGTGCACTATGATGACGACCCTTCAAAGGTGCCGTCCAGCATCGAAGACACCCTTGTAGTCTACACCCCCGCCATTCCCGAGGACCTCGGGGAGATGATGTTCGTTCGCGAAAAGGGTTACAGGATCGTAAAGCGCTCGCGCATCCTTGGCGAGATTGCCAAGGGCCAGAAGTGCCTGGCGATTTCAGGGACTCATGGAAAGACGACCACAAGCACCCTGGTTGCCCACATAATAGAGCAGAGCGGAATGGGCTGCTCGGCCTTCCTCGGCGGAATATCAAAGAACTACGGAACGAACCTTCTCGTAAGCGACACTCCCACGATCGTAGCCGAAGCCGACGAGTTCGACAGGTCGTTCCTGCAGCTCTTCCCCGACATTGCGCTCATAACGGCGATGGATCCGGACCATCTTGACATATACGGGACGGCGGAAGCCTACCGCCAGGCATTTCGGGATTTCGCATCCCAGGTAAGCGGCACGCTCATAAAAAAGACAAGGCTCCCGGTCGGCGCCCTGGACACCAAGGCGGAAGTGCACTCATACAACCTCCACGACCCGGGTGCGGACTTCCACGCCGAGCACATACACCATGACACCCTCGGGCACTTCATATTCGACCTCTCCTACCCCGGAGGCCTCATCCACGACATAAGGGTGGGCGTTCCCGGATGGCTCAATGCCGAGAATGCAGTGGCTGCGGCGGCCGTATGCCTGTGCCACGGCGTCTCCCCTGAAATGGTAAAGAGGGGCATCGGTTCTTTCAAGGGAGTGCAGAGGAGGATGGACTTCCACCTGAACACCCCTACCCTGACATACGTGGACGACTACGCCCACCATCCACAGGAACTATCAACAGCGATAAGCTCCCTTAGGGAGATATTCCCCCAGAGAAAGCTGACGGCAGTATTCCAACCGCACCTCTACACAAGGACAAGGGACTTCGCCGAGGACTTCGCAAAGAGCCTCAGCGCAGTGGACAAGCTCATACTCCTTGACATATACCCTGCAAGGGAGGAACCGATCGAAGGTGTGACGTCAGAGATAATCTTCGACAGGGTCACCGCGCCTGAAAAGGTCCTTCTCAAAAAGGAGGAGCTCATGAAATACCTCGAAAAGGAGGAAGTCGACGTACTGGCCACGTTCGGGGCCGGCAACATCGACAGGTTCATAGCCCCCATAACGGAAATGCTTGAAAAGAGGATAGAAGGATGAAGCACTCCGTACGCATAGCACTCACCCTTGCCTTCATCGCCCTTATGGCGGTGGCGGTTGCCTTCATCAGCGCCCAGGGCCGGAGGGTCCGCCTGCAGACAACCTGCAGGGAAGCCGTCGTTGACATTCTCGACAGCGCAACCCTCTCCTTTGTAAGCGAAGAGGACATCCGAAGGTACATCCGTGAGGACTATGGAGTATTCACCGGACAGAGGATAGACAGCGTAAACCTTCGCAAGATCGAGGATATCATAAAGGGCAAGAGCGCCGTAGGCGGATGCGAAGCCTACATGACAAAGGACGGCATCCTTCACATTGAAGTGACACAGAGGGAGCCAATGATCCGTTTCGCCACACCATCGGGCGGATTCTACGCCGATGTCGGCGGAGTGATATTTCCCCTGCAGGGAAGCACGCTTCCGGACATCCCCGTTGTCGAGGGCAACATACCCATATCCACGAAGGAGGGGTTCAAGGGAGAGCTCACCGACGAAAAGGAGCGCACATGGCTATCCGGAATAATCGAGATGTTCCAGTTCATCCGCGCCGACAAGTTCTGGAGCAAGGCCATCAAGAAAGTCCAGGTCGACGAGGACGGCCTGCTTGTCCTCTCTCCCAAAAAGGGCAGCGAGCAGTTCGTGTTCGGATATCCCTACGACTACACGAAGAAGTTCGCCCGGATGGAGGACTACTACAGGTACATAATGCCGGAGCGGGACTCCGGATACTACAAGGTAGTTGACGTAAGGTACGAAGGAAGGGTCGTATGCCGCCAGAGTACCGAGAAGAAGAAGCGTCCCGTCAAGGAAACCGTAGAGGCCCCCAAGCCGCAGGAAAAGCCAAAGGCCGAAGAGAAGAAGAAAGAGCAGACGGCAGCACCCGCCAAGACAGAGGCTGGAACAGAGGCAAAGAAGCCATCCGCCACCCCTGCAAAGAAGCAGACAGCCACCCCTGCAAAGAGCGGAACCTCTACGCAGAAGGCCGCAACGCCATCAAAGACCGGAACGGCTACACAGAAGCAGACACAGACCAAGAGCACAGGAAGCGCCACTCAGAAGAAGGCCGCCACACAGGCCAAGGGCGCTTCGCAATCCAAGGCCAAGACTGCTTCCACGGCCTCAAAGCAATCGTCCACCACCCAGAAGACTGGGACTACGGCATCGAAGCAGGGCTCGTCAAAGCAGACCCAGGCAAAAGGCACAGCCCAGGCATCAGGGAAGAAAGCCGCCTCCACAAAGACGACAGCAAAGAAATAGCAAAGAAATATTGTAAAAACAAAACCAGATAAACGCACTATAAGTACATATGGAAGACAGGTACATCGCAGCGGTCGACCTAGGGTCGGCAAAAATCTCGCTAACGGTAGCCCGCATTTCGGGTGAAGACATCCAGATTCTCTACTACAGGGAACGCCCCTCCGACGGAATCCGCAACTCCGCCGTTTTCAACCCAGCCAAGGCTTCCCTCCCGATAAGGGAGGCTATCGACGAAGCCGAAAACGAGCTCAAGATAAAGATACTCCAGGTCGTAGTCGGACTCCCCCGCTGCGACGTACGCCAGCAGATCGCCCAGGCTAGCGTCGAAAGGACTAATCCCGACGAGAGCATCTCGGTAGACGAGGTGGAGAGCCTGAAGTCCCTCGCCCAGAACGACTATCCCCTCGACGACCCTGAGAAGGAGGAGCTCTACGGGGCTATAGCCCAGTCATTCTCCGACGACGAGAACATCGGGCTCATCGAGAGCGACATAATCGGAGTGATCTCAAAGACATTCGAGGGCAACTTCAAGATATTCATAGGAAAGAAGAAGTCGGTGGAGACCATAGACAAGGTATTCAACAACCTCGGCGTAGCCATCGCCAGAAAGTACTTCACCCCAGGAGCCATTGCAAAGGCTGTCCTCACCAACGACGAGATGGAGAACGGCGTAGCCCTTGTAGACTTCGGCGGAGGCGCCACATCCGTTACCATATACCAGGGAAAGATCCTTCGCCACTATGCGGCAATCCCCTTCGGAGGAAAGTCTGTCACCAACGACATCCGTACCGAATGCTCCATATCCGAGTCCCTCGCCGAGAACATCAAGCTGGCCTTCGGTGCGTGCCAGCCTGAAAGGCTGCAGAACCTGGGTGAGAAGATCATCCAGATAGAGGATAGCGAAATGGACGGATATAAGCAGATACCGGTCAAGTACCTTTCAGAAATAATATCGGCCCGCGAGAGGGAGATAATAGACGCTGTCCTCTATGAAATACAGATGAGCGGCCTTGCGGACAACCTCCGCAGCGGCGTGGTCATTACCGGAGGAGCAGCCCAGATGGCGAACCTCGCCTCATTCATAAAGGAGATATCAGGATACTCGGTAAGGACCGGATACCCCCGCCACCTGTTCTCCGCCGAAGGGTGCCCCGGAGTATACGAGACCAGTGCCACCAGCTCCCTTGGAATGATACTGGCGGCAAAGAACGACGGCCTGATCAACTGCATTACCGCCCCCGCTCCCGAGATAAAGGAAGATGAATTTGAAGCCCCCAAGGAGGAAGAGCCTGTCAAGATCAATGTCGTAGAGCCCATCATAAAGGAAAGGGAGAATGAGCCTGAACCCGAGAAGGAGACGGTCTCAGCCAGTGCCGAAAAGGATGAGGTTCCCACAGACCTGTTCGGAAGGCCACTTGAGGACAAGGAAGCCAAGAGAAGGGAGAAGGAGCTTGAAAAGGAGAGGAAGAGAAAAGAGAAGGAGGAGAAGCCCAGCGTAATTGTTACCTGGAAAAAGAAGTTCGGCAAATTCTTCGGAGACCTCTATGACGGAGTGAACAAGGAAAATGTCTAAAGGCATTTAAAAAAGACAAAAAGGACAAAAAGGACAAAACCGCATAAAAACAAGACAAATGGACCTCAATGACAAAATAGGCACAATGGGAGAAGACATAGTGGACTCGACCTGGAAGGCCCCGGACAACCAGATGATAAAGGTTATCGGTGTCGGTGGAGGCGGATGCAACGCTGTCACCTACATGTACAACCAAAAGATAGAAGGATGCAGCTTCATAGTCTGCAACACAGACTCAAGGGTGCTCGAGCAGAGCAACGTCCCCACCAAGATACAGCTCGGCGAGGGCCTCGGAGCCGGAACCAACCCCACCAAGGCGCGCAACGCCGCCCTGGCAAGCCAGGACGTGATAAGGGAGAAGGTGATAGACAGCGGCACCCAGATGCTCTTCATAACCGCCGGAATGGGTGGCGGTACTGGAACAGGAGCATCCCCCGTCATCGCAAAGATGGCAAAGGACAAGGGCATCCTTACGGTAGCGGTAGTGACAATCCCGTTCCGCAACGAGGGGGAGGACTTCCTCTCGAAAGCCGTCGACGGAATCCACGACCTGGAGCCCAACGTGGACAGCCTCCTTATCATCAACAACGAGAAGCTTTACGACTGCTTCGGCGACCAGCTCATCCAGGACGCGTTCCCCAGAGCTGACGAAATCCTCGCCACCGCGGTCAGGGGCATCATCGAGATCATCACCAAGACAGGATACGTGAATGTCGACTTCGAGGATGTGAAGACAATGATGAAGAATAGCGGAATGGCCCTCATGGGATGCGGAGAAGGAAGTGGCGAAAATCGCCTCGAGGACGCAGTAAAGGGTGCGCTGGAGTCTCCCCTCCTTAATGACTTCGACCTTCACACCAGCAAGAACCTCCTGCTGAACATCACAGTCGGAAAGAATGACAAGGGACTCAAGATGAGCGACTTCAGCAAGATAACCGACATGATTAGGGATTACACCGGACAGGTGGACCGCTTCAAGAGAGGACTCATCTACGATGACAATCCCGACATCGGAGATACCATAAAGATTACGGCGATTGCGACAGGATTCAAGATGAACCTCATCGGCATCACCGGAAACGACGTCGGAAGGCTCATCCTCATAAACAAGGACTTCAAGTACCAGGAATGGACTGCCGAGAAGGACGACGGTGAAAGGACCCTTTCAAATGATGACGTAAGCATCAACAAGATAGGCTACAACTCTCTCGAGAACATACGGAAGTTCCGTTTCACCCCTGATGAGAAGCCTGTACTGATACTGGCCCCTGGACAGAGCAAGAGCGAGCTCGAGAACATTGCAGCCATAAGAAGGGTTGCAAGGGCCAAGGTTGAATAGAAGACATCACTTTTGTTTTTACATATTTCGGCGAGGGGTCTCCTGGGAAGGACATCCCTCGTCTTCCTTTATACCATGAGAATTGTTGCGGAAGACCGCGACATCCTCACGAAAAGTAGCTCTCAGTCAAATAACAGTCAAATAAAAAATCGGCCATACAGATACTCACAAAGGCGATTTGACTATTTATTGCGGTTTTCCAGTCAAATAAGAATCAATTGCCTTTGTTCCCACATATCAGGCCCAATATGGAACATATTTCTTATATTTCTTTGACGTTCCCTCCGGGTCAAGGTCTTTGATAAGCCCCTCTTGCAGTGCATCCTTAATGACACGGGACACCATTGCCGAATTCCTCTCTTCTATTCCGAATCGTTCCCTGAGGGATTGATTTGTCATGGCCTGGCCACCGACATATTTGACGCAGGAATGCTGATAACAGGCCTGCAATCTTTCTCCCCTATCACGGTCCGCCCACTTTTTAGGAGCATAAATTATCACAACGGTCCTATTTTCCTTGGCCATTATATTCACCGCCGGAAGATTCATCTTCTCGTTATAAGCCACCACCTTGTCCATTCCGCTTCCCTTGTCTTCAGAAAAACCTAGGCGACGCATGATTTCTGATAAAATTTCATTTCTTGTCTGATACTCATCAATGAAGCGGTCAGGAGAAATCAGAGGAGGTCCAGGATTTGAAAACTCTATCCTATCACGGAATACCTCAATCGTCGGGATACCCTTTATGGAGAAGTCCTGGTGAAGGACCATGTTGTTCACAAGCTCCCTGACAGATTTCTGCGGATACAAGGGTCTGTCTTCACGCAATACGTCTCCTATATGCTCCCCTGATGGCAAGTGCCCCCACACCCACCTTATGGCGTTCTTGATGGATAGCGCATATCCTTGGTGAAATATCTCTTCCATGGATGCATCGTACCGATTGTTCCCGTCATATGATATTACCCTGAGAGCCCTTCTATCCAAGTTTTCGAATTTCCTAAGGTCCAGGGCAAAAAGCAGAGCCCCAAGATTTGTGATATTCCAATCAACGCCAGATCTGGATATGAAACCCTCACGCTCAAATGTCTCGATCAGACGATCGTTATTCATTGGGTAAGGCATGTCCATCTGTTCAAAGTATGTCTGCGTAGAAAGCAGTACGGGGATTTCAGCCTCCTTGACATCGCTCATTGCAATCCTTTTTTCAAATGGATTCGTGTTGAAGGACGCCTTGTTCCAGATCTTTGCCTCTTTTTCCGGATAATCCATCAATTTCCTGGTACTGGAGTTTATCCGGACATACCCAGTATTCAAAAAGAGCACAGGCCTGACAGACGCTGCAGGAATCCTGAATAGGACAATATGTACATCAGGCTGATAATCAAAATCGAACACTTCTACATCTATCCTCGGACTCAATCTGTTGACCAGCCATACTTCAAGTTCCTCGTTGCCAACCATCGCCGATTTGAATCTGAAAGTCGTGCCTTTGATTTCATGGTCAGTATCAGAAATTCCATAGACCAGATAGGCGAATGGCAGATTATGCAGGCATGCACTGTTTGAAAGAGCCGATAAACGCTGCCCTATGACTTCCGGATCCGAATTGTTAAGCTTGAACTCCACCCACTCGTTCTCCTTTGAAAGGGCGGCCAATTTCTCAACAAGATTTTTCAGTTCATTTATTCCCATGGCGTAATCATCTTAGCTATTCGTAGGATATCTTATAATGGCCGTCACATGATGGCACAAACTCATCCACTTGCAAATATAAATAATCCTCCACACAAATTCAAGTATTCAGTCAAATAACAGTCAAATAAAAAATCGGCCACACATATAACTATAAAGGCGATTTGACTATTTATTGCGGTTTTCCAGTCAAATAATAATCAAATAAAGAATCCATCCTCCAACCAGTCCTTACTGCAACAAAAAAAAGGAACATCCTTCTCAGGACATTCCCAATCAATTCCTAATATATCTTCCGATTATCTGAAAAGCACGAAGACTCCGATTGCAATAAGGACGCACCCTCCAACAATGGAGGCTGCCTTCCCAAACCTTTCGGAGAGCTTTCCTCCGACTATCATTCCGGCGATTACGCTCAGGAATGTCACGAGGGCGACAGTTGCGGTATCCACCCACATTTCAAGGGTGGTGCCGCCGGAAAGCGGCATCGACGCCCCGACCGCCAGAGCATCTATGCTGGTCGCTATCGAGGCGACTATGACATTCCGAAGACCGTGAAGATTCTTGACCTCGTCCTCCGGCCCTTCCTTTATGGCTTCCACAATCATGGATATTCCAACATAGAGAAGAAGACCGAATCCTATCAGCTTTGCAACCTTTCCAAGCAGCCCCACGACAGCATCGCCAAGCAGCCAGCCAAGCAGCAGCAGTCCACCCTGGATGACGCCGAACACGATTGCCACAGGTGCGATCTTCCTTAGTGTAGTCTCACCGAATGACACGCTTGAGCATGCACTGACCACAAAGCAGTCAACGCACAGTGACAAAGCCAGCAGAATCGCTTCAAGTATCATTTCCCTTTTCCTTGTTGTTGAAGGCGCAAAGATAAAGGATTTTGCAAATGGATGAATCGTAAAAATCGCCTTTTTTGCCGATCAAGGGAAAATATCGCCAAAGAGGTGGCTGTCAAGTCCATTTTTCAACCTGACGGTTGAGCTATCCGTTTCAGAAACCGGTATTATTCCATGCGCTTCCTATGCAGTTTTGCAATTTTTCGGGAATTTGACTAATTTTGAATTGTTCTCGAAAATTCAGTCACATGAAAGAGATAAGCACATCAATATACACATTTGCCGACCTTATCAGCTATGGATGCCTGTATGTCGACAAGACCATGTATATACACAGGATGGTCACTGCTTCGAAAGGGCAGTTTTTCCTTTCCCGCCCCCGCAGGTTCGGAAAGAGTCTCACAGTATCGACCTTGGATGCTCTGTTCAGAGGAAGAAGGGACCTGTTCAAGGGGCTCTACATAGATTCGACCGACTACTCCTGGAAAGAATTCCCCGTAATACATATTGATTTCGCAAATTCAAACATGGAATCATTGGATGCATTACGTGGCGACCTGCTCCGCACGCTAAGGAACATAGGCTTGCAGTATGCAGTGGAAATCGAAGAGTCAAACCCTATCGATGCATTCAAGGTGCTGATAGAGTCATTGAACGCCAAATTCGAATGCGGGGTAGTAATCCTTATTGACGAGTACGACAAGCCACTTCTGGACCACATCGGGGACAAGGAAGGATCCAAGGCCTTCCAAACGTTCCTAAGCGGATTCTACCAGATAATAAAGGGAAGCGAGAAACTGCTCAGATTCGTTTTGCTCACCGGCATCACAAAATTCTCAAAAGTGTCGGTATTCAGTGTCCTTAACAATCTCACTGATATCAGCATGAGCAGGAAATACGCCTGCATGCTGGGCTACACCCAGGATGAGCTCGAAGAGAATTTCTCGCAGTGGATAGACTATGCCGTAAAGGAAGGAGTCTACGACAGTGCGGATGGCAAGCTTGACAGACAGGGTCTGCTCCATGAGCTGAAGAGATGGTATGACGGATACAGGTTCTGCCCCGGAGCCGAGAGCGTGTACAATCCTGTCTCTGTCGGGATGTTCTTCCTTAATGACTTCATATTCGACAACTACTGGTTCGCCACGGCAACACCGTCCTATGTGATGGAGCTCCTCAGACGCAACGGCATTGCGGCAGTTGACCTTGACGGTGCGTCAATGTCAAGGGAGAGCCTGAACCTGTTTGATGTCATGGGGCTTTCCGATCCGGATATCGGGAGCGAAAAAATCATCCAGATCCTATTTCAGAGCGGGTATCTCTCCATCTGCCCAGGAGTGAGCCCTGGTGCGGATGACATCCCTGTTGAATTCCCGAACTACGAGGTCGAACGGTCTTTCATGAAGAGCCTTTTCACTTCCTATATGAATGACGGCACATCTGAATATGCCGTCAGAATCCGGAGGGCCGTAGGCAGCGGGGACACCGAAGCCCTGATTGACGCGCTCAAGGGCTGCATATCCAACATCTCCTACGTGCTCCATGACAAGAGCGAGAAATACTA
>Ga0181612_170964_pt1 | contig 22327 bp, 14 predicted proteins | sample HoacroProtozoa21_FD_119630 | JGI IMG/M metagenome (GOLD analysis project Ga0181612, IMG submission 119630) | Hoatzin crop microbial communities from Cojedes, Venezuel. Combined Assembly of Gp0051906, Gp0051904, Gp0051908
AACATAAGCTACAGAAGCACTAGGAGTTCAGTCTCCTGATCACTTTTTCTTCTAAGAGGAGGCTAAGCATGGCCTGCTTACCCCAGGAACAGCACGAGAGACTTAGCCTAAGTGTTACCGTGGAGACGAGCAGCTGGGATGGAGCATCCCAACAGCTATGGCAGCACGGCTTAAGCTGCTGAGCTCTGTAGCTCAGCTGAGCGCCCATATCTGAAAGTGTCAATCTTAGCCAAAGCCACCCTGCCTCCTCCCCATGCAAAAAGGAGTTTCAGATGGTGAATGCTGAAGACTTTCTGTATCCTGCTGTTGCATCAGTAGCCCAGTGAAACTTCACTTGTAACTACTGAAACGCATTTACAGTCTTGGATCAAAAAAAGTCTTGGCTTCAGCATACAGATACTCTTGTGCTCATCTGCAGCATCACTACTCGGTTCAAGCAATGACAACTGGAATTTCTATATTCTGCTTTTTTCCCAGTTAGTGACAGTTACTTATACATGAAGAGGAAAAAAATGTTAGTAAATAGATTTTTCTAGCATGAACAAGATAGAAAGCATAATTTTTTTTTTTTTGCTAAACGTATCTGCTTCTGCATACTTACAGGCACAGCTGCCATCAGTGTAGGCTTGAGTACAGTACAGTCTCCTTTGCTTCCCTTCTTAATTTTACTTGACTGTAATAAGGAAAAAAAGTCAGTTTATGAAGCTGAAAACCAAGCAGCTCTTTAGAAAAGGACTAAAAAAAAAAGAGGGAGATATATTAGCAAGTCATTTGTTTACATCTCTTCCCTCCAAAAAACATTTCCTGTGTAAACATTTTTTTTTCCCCCCATTGTGATGGAAAAAGTCATGATTAACAACAATTTCAACCAAAATACTAGATGTTTTACAAGCCCAACCCGGTTAAGTCCACTTTGTATAGCTTTCTCTTACTTCCTCTCTCCTCCGTCTTTCCCCCAGGAGTTTCTTTTGCCTGATGCAATCTCTGTATCAGCAAAACATACAGCAGTGTCCTTTTCCAGCTTAATTTGCTCTTATTTATCTTAATTGTTAAACAGAAAAAGGAAAAGGACTAAATAGAAGAATTACAATAGTTGGATAAAGAACTGATAAAGTGAGAACAAAAACTTAAAATCACTTTAAACAGTCTTATGTTTAGCTAATCTATTAATAGCTGTTCTTATCCTGATATCCAGTGGATAATGCTATACGCATTTATTAGGTTTTCTTTTAGATTTCCTAAGTATCATAAAAGTAAAGCTTTTAATAAAATTTATATGGTATGACCTGCTACTATAGTTCACCAGGAACGTTAATTTGCACCATTTTCTGAAAAAAAAATTACATTTCTGTAGTGTGCTGTATACATCAGCATTTCTTTACTGAAAGAGGGCAGCCAAGCAAGGAGAATGCGGACTGCGAAAGCTAAAGTCTGCGTTTGCATCCCCCCTGCCCCTCACCTGATCCGACAGTGTCAGCGGAGAGGAATAGCCAATCCTGCAGCCGTAAGTGATGCAAGAAATTTCTGCTGTCAATTCTAATACATGGGCCAGAGGCAAGTAACCGATGTACGTATCCTTGGGTCTAGGGAAGGAAAGGAGTATGTCATTAACAGTGATGCACAAGGGGACCGAAAATACTGTTTGACAGTTTTATTGTGTGCTTAGTTATTGCTTTTTGAAAGACTGGGCTCACAAGCGAGACTGATCCTTCTGCACACAAGAAGGGTGCGATTTCACACTACAGTTTATGAACAAAATGGGGAAAATCCTACTGTACCGAAATGAGTATGAATTACAGGATTTTCCTTGCTTTCTAGAAAACTCAAAGATTCTGCTATTTCTTCTCCTTGTGGGACATTTCATCCCAGGTACCAAATTAAGGATAAAATCACTATATTTTAAAATAATCACCAATGATTTACAAATCCTTCACAGCCATCATAGCATCTCCTTCTAAAATAGAGTTAGTAGAAGGAGAGCTGATCACTGAAGTATTGAGATTTATTTCAGGAAATAATTGCTCAGATTTCTCAGCAAGAAACTTAGAGCTGTCACTTAACAGAAGGTTTCAGGATCAAGTCAGAACTGGTTTTATATTTCATCGCAAAAGGTGTTTAGCAACATAGCCTATTTCGGCTATTACACCCTTCATGAATGCAGTGACACAAACACCCACAGTCGTGAAAAAATTCCTCAGAATATTAGTGTGAGGGAGTTTGCAGTTGGTTTTGCTGTTGTCAGTGCACAGTTTATTACTTTTCTGCTCATTTCAGTGAAGTGTACTTGAGCAGAGTCCGCAATACGTGTGTTATCCATCCAGCAGTGGTTATCTCTAGATCAGCGGACGTGGACATAAACTCTGACATGCTTCCTAAAGTGATTCCAGCTGCCTGAATCTAAAAAAGATTCCCAAGTTTGACTAGATGAGGAATCTCCTTCTCTGGTGGCATCTTCTGATGCACAGAAAGAGTGCAAAAGTCCATCACAGACCTAAAGCTAAGGGTAATTATTAAAAAGTAGAAACAGCATCTGAGATGAGTTAGAAGGGCATCCTTTTCAAACAACAGGGTGAGTTCACAAACACCAGATATATTTCTTATAAATTAAAGATCAGTGGGCTCACAATAAAATGAAGAAATTTGGTAACACCTGATGCCAGCAACAGACTTGTTATAAACCTGTGTGCTATTGGAGGTTCTGTTTTATCTCTCCATACCCATGACAACTAAGTGTTTCTTACCCCAGTCCAGGTATTCTCTCGCACTGTCCCGTCATTCCAGCTATTAGGTTTTTATGCATCATCATCACTCCTTTAGGTCTCCCAGTAGAGCCACTTGTGTACATTACTAAAGCTAAGTCTGTAGGAACAGGTCTGCTTGGCAGAATGCTTGCTACAAAATGCAGGAGAAAAATTGTTATCGATTCTTATCTACTTTCTAAATTGTTACTTCTGTAATTAATCAACGTGAAAATGTCTGTAATCAACCAGTGTGAAACGGGTGCTTCAGCAAAGGTAAGCACAGCGGGCTGCGAAGTGGTCAGGGTGGATGCAGATGAGGAGAGCAGTGGTCTGATTTTAGGAGGAAGAGAGTGAAGGCAGATTTCGAAAGGCATTTGGGCATCTACGAAATCTGGGTGATAATTTTGCCATTCTGTCTTACAACTGACTGAAAGTTTCCTAGAAAAGGCCTTCTGAAGGCCAGGTAAACCTGTCAAGGGCAGTGAAGGGGAAAAATACAGTATTGGAGAGAAACAACAGGCTGAGGGAAAAAACAAAACAAAAACAAACCCCTAAAAGCTGCAAGTCAGCTTTTCTGTCAATCCCTCTTTCAGAGCCAAGGTTGTAGAGCTAAGGCTACTTTTTTCTTTTTCTTAAATGAACCTTCCTCAGGTCAGCTGCTAGTTAGTGGAAAAACAATAAGCTTGTAACACTTGACTTTCGGTTTTTGTTTTAATCCCTTGGTATTTATTTTTAGGATGAAAACTATCAGCTTTCATGGCTTTCACAGCTAGAGAGGCAGCAGGATTGTCTGCAAGGGAAGCAGGTTTTTAGTGAATAAAAACCCACAAAACACCACCTCTCAAAGTAACTGCTGGTTAGTATCCAGACCTTAAGCTGATCAAAGATAAGCAGTTGTAATTAACGTGTGCTTCCCTGCAAAAAGCTCCTTTGCCACTTTATCTCCTCTTTTACTCAAGAGAGAGGAGAGCTGGCTAAGCACAGACGGCTGATTTAAGGAAAAGAGATGATCAAGGTTGGGTTTTCCTTCCTTAAAGCAGATGTTTACAGCCCCTCCTGGCTGCCCAACATGGCAAGGGATGTAACAGTTATTCCTCTAGCCCAACGTGCTTTTAGCGATAGGTTGGTTAAAAAAAAAAAAAAAGACAGACATTTCCAAGCCAACAAGCCAAAAAAATCCTCAAGGGCTTTCAGCTCTTTTCTTAGGAAAAATAGTGAAGATGAATAAAAGGTAAAAGTAGCAGAAAATGGAACACTACACTGGATTCTATTTCACCTTGTAAAACAAATCTGGAGACTTAAAATTAACTTATTCTGGTTATGGTTTAGAAGTTAAAGTTTTATCCTGCAATACCTGACACTTGAACAAAGGTGCAGGACAATAAATAGAGATCAAACAAATTTTCCATTTATTTAAAGGAAGCCAGAGGATAAACTGGCAATCTGCCACAGCCTTTGTGTTAGAGACCTGCGTGGGTGGGGTTTTTCTGCTATGCATCCCTCTTAACCTAGGGTCTGATTTCACTGTTAACGTTGCTTAGTTAGTTCTCTGTGAAGTGAGATTCACTTACAGTTTTCTGGGTTGGCTCCCAGCTCTTCTACTGTCTGCATACTATGAATCTCCACATTTTCAGGGTATTCCGATTTATTGATACTCTTCTTGTCCACATAAATGATATGTTTAAGACAGGAGACTTGTGGCAATGCAGTCTGTAAAGAGAAATGACATTTTTAGCACTGACTGCACTGTGAAATTATTATATGGTTGCTTGTAAGCAGGTGAAGCTGGTCCCAAGTTACCTTAAGTTTGCTCTCAAGAAGTTCTATGCTGGTCACCAGATATGACGCTCCGCACTCATTGAGACCATAGGTTACTGCCTCTTCACCCAGGGTGGCGTACAGCGTAACAACTGTTACAGTAGGGAGAACATGAAAGAAATGTTAAAGTCATACTAAATGCAAAAGCTCTTGCTTTAGCTCACTGGAAAGCACTGTGGGAGGAGCAGCGGGGATAAAATTAGCTCAGTGAGGAATTTTCTAATTTGGAAACAAAAGAGCTTTTAATTTTTCCACATCAGAATTTTATGCCACAAGAGACCTCTGGAATGAGGACAGTTGTACAGGAAGCGTTTCTTTACCGAGAGGGTGGTCAAACCCTGGCACAGGCTTCCTAGAGAGGTGGTCGACACCCCAAGCCTGTCACTGTTTAAAAGGCATTTGGGCAATGCCCTTAATACTGTGATTTAACTTTTGGGCAGCCCTGAAGAGGTCAGGCTGGACTAGACCGTTGTAGGTCCCTTCCAACTGAAAGAGTCTATTCTATAGAAGAGAAATCATCAAAATAAAGAGATCCACCAAAACCCAACAACAATGCACTACGCAATCGCACAGTAAGCAGTTGGGAACGTGTTCTGCCCCGAGCTCTCTGCAAGCAGAACTTGGGGGAGAGGTGACACAAAACACTGCAGGGCACCAGTCACAGCTCAAAGCTGTGCACCCCTACAAGCAGCTCTTTCAGCAGCATCAGCTACTTTGCTTGCTCCCATGAGATTATTGATGGGGGCAAGGCAGAGAATCAGATGAAGGAATCAGACTTTTTCATGTTGCTAGATTATTTTTAACCCTGTCTGGCTACAGTGATGCCATTAAGTGCCCCACAGGCACCAAGGAGTTCTCCTCTTCCCATCATCTCTCTGTTGAAAAAAAAATACCTTCCTTTAGTACTGTCTGCTATCTCAAACTCTAACCTCCAAAGCCTATTAAAGGAATTTAATATTCCTGTGAAATAGGGTTCATGTGGAAGGGACAAAAAGGGAGTGATACTATATAGCTGATTCTCCCTGCCTCTCAAAGCATGAGGATCGAGATCGAATTAACCATCCTCTCCTCCTTCAGTAGTAATGTCAGCTCTTCCGTTACTGCCCTTTAACAGCCTCTCTGCACACTCTGCTGTACGACCTGCTCCTCGCACACTCAGCGACCACTAATACTGGAAGAAACACAGGCAGCCTAGTGTAAGCAAAAACACAAGGCGGCAACAAAACTAAGTTATGGGTCATAGTGTGTCGTACGCAGACTGGGCACGCGAGTGCGTAGTGACCTTTGCCACTTCACTGAGAAGTTTGTACTCATTAAGTCAGATTAGCGATTTTTGACACCTTAAATAAAATTAGAAAAAGAAAAAACCCATATACATAATTGTGATGAAGTTGAGCGGCTTAAAAATGTCACCCAAAACTCCTCAGACTGGGATATGATTTTGATTACTCTACCATTCTTCTGTCTGCTAAGAACCATTTTGTGTTTTGGATGCATAAGTCAGGATACAGACAGAAAATACTATAAAAACATTCCACATTTTGGGGGGGAGAAATGCAACTACAGACATTTTTGTAGTATTAAAAAAAAAAAAAAAACAACGCTTGAATAGTAAGTGTACTGTTCTGTCATTCTAACACCTAGAACATTACTATGATAAAATCAGAAAAAACAGTCTCATAAGTATGAGTAAGTTAATTCTGGGGATCTCTGCAATGCATAAAAATAGACTGGAAACTTCTAAAAATCAGACCATAGGCAGAGTAAGTTTATGAAATTCTTATACCATCAGTGACAGGACTGTCAGGTTCAAAATACTTAACAGCCAAACCACTGCTGAGAAATGGTCCTAAACTACACTGGAAGTAAACAAGTTCAGCACTCACGAGGGAAGTTGTACTTGAAGCAGGTGAGAGCTGCAATCATCCATTCTGCTCGAGTCTCACAGAATATGACAACAGTGCTCTTTGGGGTTAGTCCCAGGGCGGTCAGTCCACTCCCCAAGCGATTCACTTTCTCATTTACTTCTTCATAGGATAGCCATCTGTAAGTTCCTAAAATTAACTGGTGAGGAAAACAAATAAATTGTGATGACAAGAAGCCTAAGGTACAGCTCTACAGGCTTATGTGAGTTGGTGCATAACACTGCAAGCACACATGCTGCCATTCATTAAAAGAAAAAAAAAACCCCTTTCATTTTTCTTGAAGTAGAATAAATAGTGCATCCTGTATTCTGTTATTAACTACTATAAAATGGATGTTTTATATCATGAGGTGATGATTAAGGAAGACCTCCATTGCTGAGGCAAGATGCAGAGCAGCTCAAAACCAAGTCAGAATTAAGTACAAAATAGTAAGGTTTACCTTTTTGAACACTTTTCCATTTGGTTGCATTTCATTTTCTTCACTCAGTATTTCTCTGGTCCCAAGACAGTCCTTCTTCCCAAACTTTGCTAACGCATGGTCAAACAGCTTGTCCAGTGTGTCTGCTCCAGGAATGTTTATGGTTGCTAGTGAGTCAAGATGAGTGACAGAACGGTAGGGGCTTCCAGGTTTGTCCGAGATGGGCTTAGCTTTCAAACGTTTTGCCATAGCCTTTTTCTTCTTAGCATTGGTAAGAAAATACCACGGAATAAATACTAGCACACTGTACACAGATATCAACAAGTACACAGGCAGCAAGAGAATGGCACGTATTTCGAGCCTAAGTTTCATTGCAGGTATTTGAAAATCTCTTATTGTGTTCTGAAGCAGGCAAGAGCAAAGCAGCAGTGCGGTATGGTGTAGGAAGAAGCAACAGTGAGCGAAGCTTAGGTAGTTCTGTTTCAGAGCGACTGCTAAAATTTTAGTAACCTTCGAGAGCCAACAGTGGACACCTGTGGGTGAAGACCAGAGCCAAGCATAGAGCAGGAAAAAAAAAAGAAAAAAGAATTAGTTAGTAATATTACAGTCAGTCCATTAGTTTTAGTCCTTCTAAGAGTTCACTTCAAATGCATCAAGACAAAGGAGACTGAAGTAACTGATTTAAGAGGCAGGTACGCTGCGTGATACAGCAGTGTACTGCTCTGAAGAAAGAGGATGAATCTTTTCCATACTTGTTTGTTGCATCCACAAATATTTACTTTTCAAAGGCTTTTCCCCACTATCTCTGTTTGAATAGTTCAGGGCTGCTGAGATGAAGTCTGTCCTTCGCTTCATAATATTGTGTTTAAGCTACTTGAGTAATGCTACAGTTGCGTAATTATGGGAAAGGTCAACACTTGTTTTCCTCCTAAATATTTGTACCACGGAGAAGAGATACAGTAGGTTACTGCTTTTCAGAATATTATATCCACTTATATTCAGGTTAAAATGTATCTTGATACAGAGCCCTCAAAATTCTACATGTTGTAATCCAAAAACTATATAATATTCCAAAATTGCTTTATTAACTTTGCCCCAGCAACTGAATTTTTAATCTATTACTTTTCAACTATGAATGTCAGACTCTTGGAAAGGGGTTACACAGATTTGCTTCTTCCCCTCCAAAAACTACTTCAATATATGCATTTCAGAGCTCCAGGTATGGAAAATGGAATCCAATTTGACCCATTCAATCCAGTTAAAGCACAGTTTGGCAAGATTTTGTCTGCATGTCAGAAATCTTTCCTCATTAAGGAGAACTGGGCCTGAATAAAGACCGAAGGTGAGCGGGAGGAAAACAAAAGCATGGTAGTGCGCTGCAGCTGTGGCACTGGTCTGTAACCAGTCTGCACTGGCACGTCAAAGATGCAGGATCTTATCTTCACCCGGCTGGCATGCAAACACGGCATGCAAACACATCACGAACGACGCACACAGCAGGAGCACCGGAAGGCAAAGGTGCACTAGCAAAGGAGCAGTACCTCGGCCACACCGGGGAGTACCACTGACTAGCTTATCGCAAAGCCCAGTCTCTCCTGGACAGAATCTGATAAACAGAACGGATGAGAACAGGGGCATTTTCAGGGCTCCATCAAGAATTAAAAGAATGTGGGCACACCTCAAAATATACCTTTATTAACATATTTGCCGCCCTCGGGTGATGAGGGAGGCTACACTTAACGTTTCACGTTAAACAAGACAACTGCCACTAACAGCATAACAGAAATCTATTAATAGGCTGTTGGGTTTTTTAATAAGATTTCAAAAATCTGCCGTTGTGTTGTAGCCAATTTCAACAGCATTTAATGTAATGCAAGATTAAGAGATCTGCAGATACTTAAAATAACATGATCATGCTAATTTTTAAAATGAAATATATGGAATAAAATTACTGTTGAATGATAGTATAACGTACTAAACTAAGCTGAGTTGCTCAGAAAGAAAGAATATTCTGAATACTTCTTTTTATAAAAATTATATGCTTGTTCTGGTCTAGTTAACCTCCTCATCATCCGCTACTCAGCAGTCAAACCTCAGCAGAAGAGATATCATTTCACTTCCCTAAGTTCCAGTTCTCTAAAATGAAGGTTTACTGGTTTATAATCTTGCATATTTTCATTCCAGTTAATTCAGTGCTCCAAAAGCAGCAGTTGAGCTTGTATTTAAAACAAAAGCCAACCACAGCGCTAAGACCACAGTAAGACAGCCTCAGTGCGTGCCCATGATTAGCCGCAATGCTGCACGTTAAAATAAACCCCATGGAGAGCTCTCGCTGCTCTTCACCTGCCAGCAAAAAGCGTATCAGCAGACTTGATGGACTAATGCAAACAATTCAATATAACGAGACAGTACTGTAGCTTTTATTCAGGCTGAGTAGTAGCTTCTTCAGAAGTAGTCCTACCGGTAAAAAAACTAATAATAAAATAATCAAGAACTGACTAATTTAGAAATGGAGGAGAGGAATGGGCTCATATTTACTTAAATTCTTTAGCCAATGTTCTGGAGTGACCGATACTATAAAAAGACATTTACTTCAACTTTTCCGTTCAATTTAATCTCCTGTAGATTAATTTTGTAAGTTTTCTTTAAGCTATTCAGCAGCTTGTATAACACTGAACAACCATAAAATTTTCAGAGTATTTTCCGTGTATGTGTTATTACAACAGATACAAAGAACTGAAAATCATATTTCCACACACTGATTTTCTTACTACTTTCTAATTAAATCTATATTACCTAATGGTATCTGTTAATATATATTTATTGCAAGTATCTCCTCTTTCCACTGCTATTTTCAACTCTTGCATTTGGGCAACAGTGAATTGAACTGCAGTCTCTGGGGTAAGAGCTGTCCCTTTTTTTACCATATCTAAAATGATGGGGACCTGCTCCTCCTGTCATCTAAGCACTGATGAGATGCAAACAACACAGGGAACTAACAGCACCGTCATGATTTAAACGGGTATTTCACAACATCCAATTCACATTTTATTACTGATTACCAACACTAAGGCTGTAAAATGGAACTAGGTTGCAGAATGGATTGTGAGACTATGTGTGAAAAGAGGACGGTGTTTGAAAAACTGCATCCTACTGATGTCATCTACGAATCCTCTCTACATGCGTGAAGCGTGTGCGTTTATATGTGAGATGATGTTCAAGCTGGTGAAGCAACAAAACTCAATTCAGTGCTGAATGCTAACTTAAGAACTTCTACAGTTTACTGGAACAACTTTCTAACATGCTAAAAAACCTCATCAGAATTTTCAAAACACTGCCTTAAATAATAAAGTCATGATAAAAAAGTCTTCATGGGAAAGAATGTTTGTTTTGTCCTAAAACCGGCACCCTGCTGAAATCACTTTTAACATTTCAATTTTAAGTACAAACACACTTGGTACGCTTACAGCCAGTTACGCTAACGTTCACATTAGGAAAGTTAAAGGTTGCATTTCTGCAATTCAATTTCAGATTCGTTTGAAATACTTTTAAAAGTGTTTATAAAACCAGGTAACTTAGCTAATTTGTACACATTTGTGGTGATTTTAAATGTTTTTATCTTGACAAAAATCAGTTGTAATTCTTAATAGACATCAGCTGGAAAACCTCAGTAAGTCCCAAAAAGACAAAATTGGCTTTTTCATTTTAATATATTCGTATAAAACCCTGACACATATGCACACATACACACACAGAGGTGTACTTACAAGGTACCTGACAGTGATGCCGGGGTCGTTTTCAGTGTCGATTAGATCTATATTAAAACAGAAAAAAGGGAAGTATTAGAGGTTGGGAATTGTTTTGCCTTGCAGAAAGGAGGAATCTTTCGAATTTCTACCCTAATGCTCCTGAAGAAGAATAGCCTATGAATTTAGACAGAGGTGGCACATGCTACCCATACAAAAGGAGAGCAATAATATTATTGGAAAAGACTAAGCTTGCAAATTACAGCGTACAGAGAAAGATGAAGTTACCCGAAAGGAGTTTAATTTTTATGCCCCCCCCCCCCATTTAAACATATTCTGAATAAAGCTATGAACAGAAGCTTAATTTAAGAAAAAAAAGAAAAGGGAAGAAAGAGACTTTCAGCCTCTATATGGTCCATTCTTCTGTCTCAGAGTGATAGAAGGGATTGTGAGAAACGTGAATCAAGGGCAGCAGCAAGAAGACCTTTATCATTCTTGATGGATGAGCGTCAGTAGAAGCACCAATGAAAAAAAGATGCCTGCGTGTAATTATGCAGATGTGGCTTCAAAAAGTATTCTCTTCAACTACTTGGTTTTAGATATAGAAAGTTTTTAACTGATGTTTAACCTAGTTATATTTTATTAGCCTTCCCCATAAGTCTAAGATTTCAATCAAGGTACCAGTTTTTACAGACAGAAACTGTTAAACTATTTTCTCTTGAAATATGAAATAAGAAGCACAATAGTGTTTTTACTGTTACTGGCACTTGTGTGGGGCTGTGTAAGATTTTTATCCACAACAGGACCATCCCAAACTTTTGCCAAATAAATAGAATATAATATTTAAAATATTTTAAATAAATTATCATATTTTAATGCATAACAGACTGACATACCGAACTTGCAAAAGAACCGCCATACCAATTAATTCCGTTTGGTCAGAAGCCAAACTTAGCTATTCAAATTACACCTTATGCCTTCAATCTCTTATTTAAGTTTAATTAGACTTTAAGAGACAGGATGAGACGCAATGTTCACGTTGATGCACCATCAAGGATACCTTCAAGGCAAGCCAACCACATATTACTAAAGTTTAACAGTTATGTCCTCTTTCCTCATAAATAAAAAAAAGTAGCACTCATGAAAAATTTCACTGTATCAAAATAAAACTGTTATGTAATACTAGAATATTTAGAATATGTAATATTTTATATTGATGTACAAAGGTCATTATTTCTCTTAATTGTGCAATCTAGCTAACCTACTTAGACACTTATCTATCTACTTTGGAAACAGCAGAGCTTCCAGTTCTTGATGTAGGAAATGCACATTCCCAGCAACAGCTACCAGTGAGTCTCAGGCATGACTGCAGTCTAAGAAAAAACCAGACCAAACAAAAAGAAATGTTGTTTCTCTCCTAGACAGAAGTGTTTTCAGCATCTCCAAAGGATTTTTCTCAGGTGAATAAGCTTCCAGCAATTTGAAATGGTAATTCTCTAGACTAGAGTTCATTTATCATTTGCAATGGTATGTGTTACAGTGTTCGTATTAGGAAGCTCAGTCATGAGGCAGCATTTTCCTTATTACTATTATATGCTGGGTGTTTACAAAAATTCTATAGTCCAAGCTTACTACAGAAAACAAATACCCGATGCAAATGCTCATACAAGTACTGAACTGACACTGTATTTTACGGACTGCCACAGATGGAAGAGATGTTCTTTGAATATCATCTGACTTTGATATCCTCAATTACAAGCTTCAGAGACAGATAATACACAACGTGCTTCTTGTCCTGAAGCCAGGGCCACAGAACAAAGCCTGAAATCAGAGCACAGGTTCTAGAACAGAAGAGGGACTCCTCTTTTCGTAATTTTTCATGAATTTAAGTGAAAATGTAAGAAACAACTGGCAACTATTTTTTTTTGTAATATAGAAAAATAGCTTTTAAGTAGTCACAAAAGCTTATGGGACTAAGTAAGAGCAAAAGTGTGTGTGGGGAACAGGGAGAGGGTTTATGCTTCTGAAGCGACTGTTCACATGGGAGGAAGTGCCCTAATGTTCTCTGCACTGAACTATTCAGACAGAACAGAATCAACTTACCCAGCATTCGCACACACTACTAGAATTTCTAAGTGTAACTCAAAACCTGAAGTACCACCTGTGGCTAGAAATTTTATCCTATGCAGTTTAATTTTAATAAGGCAGCAAATGATTATTTTCATTAGGAAAGGCTTTAATTAGTCCAAGCCCAAAACACTGTAAAGGTTTAATATTGAAAGTATATGAATGACTGTTTACTGTCCTTCCCCTTGTGTTAAAAAGCTTGCCAGGGATCCACTTGACTATGTAACAGCATCATTACAAGAAAACATACTTCTTTTTCTATCTACTTCAAACATTCATTGCAACTTTTAAAATGTTTTTTCATTGTGTTGGGGAAGTCTTCTAGTAAGAAGTATGACATTAGACAGAAAAAAGGGTAGTATTTTAGTCTGTGAAGAAAAGCTGGAATCTGCAAAGCAAGAAGTTGTTTAAAAACACCGGAGGAAGTCCTGGTTCGCCTGCAACCGAGCGCTTGCCAGCTTCAAATGGAGACACAATTCTGGCATTAGCGTAAGTGCTCAGGGTTGACTCCTTTCAGGAAGTTCTGACATCTTCCAAAACAATGCAGTATGAATAAGTAACAACTATTTCCAGAATTTCTCTAGCATTCAGGCAGATCTAAATGTCTTGCCAACCACAGTAAGCATTCATGATTTGTGAGTGGAAAGGTGGTTCTACACAGTGAAAAAAACCCCAAGTTGACCTGAATAAGGAAATTGGTTATTAGTTTCAGTCCGGTTTTGGAAGGGAATTTAATCAATATCTAGTAGTCCTGAATTTGTTCCAGTACTAGACCTGAAAGAGCCTAGGATTCCAAAAAGAAATTACGGGAAGACTGACAAATATCACATTGCCAGGAGGATGTAGCAAGCTTAAACACAATAAACAAATGAGTGCATACTACCAGGCTCTCTACAAATTTTGATCTTCCAGACTTATCCCTGTCACACACAAGAATGAGAGAACATTTCTACAGATGAGAAGACTGTGATTAAATAGCAATAGGAGTTAGAAGAACCTTGTGGCTCATTACAACTTCTGGGGTTAGAAGGACTGAAGGAAGAAAAACTAAGGGAAATGATTCAGTTTTTACATCATGTCAGTGCTTTTATGAAAACAAACTCCGACAATGTTAATGAAAGTTACTCATGGTAGAAAAGAAAAAAGTACACGAGGTCCAATTTTTGTTCCTTTCTCACAGGCAGATTTCTACATATTTTCCTCTTACACAATTTTGTACGTCAAAGGGCAATGAAAACTCCCGAGGTAATCTAATCAAACGGCAGCAGGTTTCCGAAGTACTTCTGTGCTCTGTCAATGCAAAAGGAGCTCAAAGCCTGAGAGGTTTGGAGAGCTCTTACTATGTCTGCACGGCGTAAATACAAGTGCCTGCGTCCCAGCAAACATGGAGAGGGGAAAGCCAGATATAGTGGGCCCTGACAGAAGTCGAGGGTCCCTGTTTAAATACATACATTCTATCCGAAATCACAAAAACACAAGTAGTATCAGGAAATCTTGTTTATCTTACTGCTGCTTAAAAAGTAGTTAATACAATGTTTTACTTAGCTACTAAACAAAGATCAGATTTATTTTTGGTTTCAAGAAAAGTATTATTGTTGTCCCTTATATTCACTCTTTCTGTTTTACTACCTCAGAACATATATGCGCTTAATGTCAGTCAGGAAAAGAAAAATCAATTTATAAGTGTCAAGTACATCTATTGCTGCAACAACTACCGTAATGGAAACCAGGCCAGCTGCGCTTACCCAGTATTTCTCAATTATCTAACAGACTGGCGTGAAACACTCTCTCCCCTAATCTTGTAACATAAGGGCAAGCAAATATTTGGTGAAAGGTTAAGAGCTGTGTGTGCCCCGAAGGCAGAAAACACAAAAAGCCAAGGCAAGATTCCGCAACTGCAAACTGTCCATTGAGAATACACTGAACTGGGAAGTATTATTTCCTCTAGACCCACCTCTGTGACTTCTGCCTCATTAAATTCTACCCAGAATCTGCACTGTAAATACCCGAGCTCATTCACTCCAGCGCTTCCTCTCTCACAAGCCCGTGCTCAAGCCGTGCTGGTTATGCCGTGATCTGATTGAAAGCACACAAGTTTTCAGGTCAATCCAATTCATGCTACAGGATTGTGAATAGCAAACTCGGCTGTTTCAACAGGTTTTTGCAGTGAAGGAAGTGAGAGAGAGGCATCCTTATGTTTCACTAGCATTTTAGTTAATGAACATGGTAAGGACTTGTACAGAGAGCATTTCAGAAGGGGAGGGAAAAGGAGAAAATCTGCAACTGAAAAATACTGATACTACCTCAAAACTGCTCCAACATCTACAAAATATACTTTCACTAAAGGGCACAAAAATTAAAAAGGAAAACACATAATCTATACTAATAGAGCAGTATTTCAGCTTGATCTCCTCAACTTATACCCCAACCTCATCAGGCATTATGGCCAATGTTGCTCTTAGTCCGATGTTCCAACAGCAGAGATAAGCGATTGTACTGTTTCCACCCAGCTTCTCAAAACAAGCACTCGAAAAGGCAGGCAGCACGATCAAGGACAAATTTTAGAGGATATGTGGCTGTGGAAGTTCTCCAGCAAAAGCTACGTAAACAGTCAAGTAAGAATTGATAATCCCTTTCTTCCCGTATGTAACACCAAATGGACAGACTGACTCGTCCTGTGTTTAGCCACACACTCATCTGGCAGCGGGAAGGCTGCGCCTTGCACGGCTCTCCTGACGCAGCTAGCGAGATTTAGGTTACCGTCATCTTCTAATTTTCTGCTTCTTTCTCAGTACTAGTAAACTGCTTTGCAAAATACAGAAGTGGTGGCCTCTCCTAAGATTGCTGAAGTATAGTTTAGAAGATCAAATCAGTTTAAGACCTACAAACGTAAAGGCCTGTTTGCTACATCTTCCGTAACATTTTTCTTGCCTGCAAACACTGTCCTTTCAGAAATTTGATACCCAAAGTCAAATAATCCCCTAATATATACAATTTATACTAAAGCCAGTTTCATACACTAAAAAAAAAAGGTTTGTCGCTCGCTTCCCCACATGAAAATCATGCCTCCTTTGGGTACAGACTTGGTAAGTTCAAGCTTTTTGAAAACCTTCTCTTATTTTAGGCAACTTGGGATAAACTCCAAAGCCTGTTACTGCACCTGTTGTTTTGGAGCGTGTTGTAACAGGAGATCTGTGCAATCACCTATAGTGTATCGGTTTGAACACAGACTGGAGATCAGTTCCCCTCTTTACCTTTGTTTTATTTTTAAGCATTACAAATGAAGCAGGTTAAATTAATAAAAAAAGCTTACAGAACATCCAGACTATTCTGTATAGGTCTGCATCATGGACTGTTTGGTCTCTAGCCTAATATGTAACTACAAGGAAGCATTTACACCTAATTTTTATAACCTGATTATGTTTAAACTTCTCATTTTTAACTTGACAATGTGACTGAAGAGACCAATTACAGGCCAAAAAAAGATAGTTCAGTTAGAAAAGGGACAAGTAAAACAATGCAAAAGCACAAGTGAGACTTCACGCTGAACTTCAAGACCTTCCCTCCATTTTTTCTGTGCGGAATACAGGCACCTGAAAACTGGCACACTGTTCTGTGGGCGTCTAGAAGTCAAGCAATTCTACTTGGCATTGAAAGGGACTAGTAACACTCACACAAGTTACCTCTGTCGGGTAACGTCTTAAACTATGCCACCATTTCATCTCAGCAGTAAATGGACAGTCTAGATCTTGCTTCTGTCTCCTAACTGGAACACACCTGGCATAAAGCAGGAATTTACTCGAAGCTGGGTTTCTTATCAGAACCGTGGTTTTCTTCATTTTCAGGGGACAATAAAAGTACATAACTGATGCGCTGGTGTTTTACAGTCTTCAAAGTCAGATGTAATATTCCTGCTTCTGTACTATTAATGGATGTGTGATGGGGGGTACTGCAGATAGAAAGCACAAATGTGACTTGTGTAAATAATACTTTGCTTCTAAGTGCTAGGTGCTTTCCTGGGTCTAGTGAGAGTTTATTTTTATCTGTTTTTGACTTACTGTCAGTATTAGGAACATATGCATGGAGAACAGGTTGCTTACGAATTAGGGTGCTCATCTCCCCTCTTATGTTAGTATCCTATGCTTATGGTAATCATTCCAACAACATCCTTCCTCAGTGGAAGGAAATGAGGACATCAGGTGCTTTCTGTTTTACACGTAAAGATGGAGGACTACAGGAATAATCTCCATGGCTAAAAGTTTTTTTTAAATTACCTAGAGACAATGTATTTATGCTTATACCTGTTGGATACAACTGCTTCCCCGATTCCTGGAAGACATGCATTCAAGTTCAGATTCTGATCAAGTCATGGTATTAGGGTTGGACAAACGTTAATGACATTTTACAAACCAAGGCAAGAAATTCATTAATGACGTTACCCTAGTTGCACAGATTAAATATTAACACTTATTTCCTGGCCTCCAATCTGGTATGTTACCAAACATCTGCACAACATGACTGAAAAGGAATTGTACACACTCTTGTGATGACGCACTAGAAATACTTAAAAGTAAAATGGCATTTCCCAATACAAAATAAAATAGTAACATGAATCTACTGCTACATAGGAACAAAAGTTAGGAGAAAGTAAACACTGAATCATTCTTTTCTAAATAGGATTCAGCTAACAGATTTGTCTGACCAAGGCTTAGTAATATGAACACAGGAGAGCCAGTCATTAAAAGCTACTTCCTTTATTTATAAATTTCACAAAATCTAGCGGCATTGCTCTGTAGTAACCTTTTTGTGAAAGGAGCAACTCAAAGAGTAAAATGTTAAAGTGCATGAGCACAAGTCCAGTGTCTGGCAGCCAAACACGCAATGCAGTGACAGAAACCATCACAATTCCTCTTAATGCTCCATTGAGAGAGTCCAGTGACGTTAACCTCCTGCCTTCTGTTGAAATCCAGACACGAGAACGGACTACGCCAGCTTCTCCCTTTACTGTAGTTACCCTGACAGATTAGATACTTCTCTTTCAATGTCTTCCCAGCAGTGACTGTTGTATAATTTAACAGACTAAAGTTCTAAATAGAATTCTGTTTACTTCAGAAAACCTGACTGTCTCTTCAGCTTTCATTTTGACAAGAAATTCTGCCACCAATTTTATATTTACCTTTATTGCTTTTCAAAAACCCCATCGTCTCTCATCAGTGGCGTTAGGTTGCTTTCTTCTCAGACGTTGGTCATAATTTAGGTAGTGAAATTAAACATGTACTTAAAAAAAAAGGAGGGGGAAGGGGGAAGAGAAGCAAGTGTTCCCCCTCATGTACTGCATTAGCAGTCTTTTGCTTACCAAAAAGTGCACTGGGGGCTGGGGAGGGATTTTCTAAAGTTCTTACGGGTTCTTCAAAATTCTGTGGGGACAGTGAACAAGAGGAGCACCAGAGTTGGGAAACAGACTTTCCCTTTTCCCTTAGGAGATCACATCCAAATGCAAACTCCTCCCTTTTTTTGTGACTAAACAAAAAGAATTTGGCTTTCTTAATTGCAATATAAAGAAATTCTCTCCTTGCAGATGTTCTGATATACAGATGACTGGGTGTGCAGTGCAACAATACAAGTTTAAGAAAACTGTCCCCACCCATGGTCATCTGAGATGGTAGCCCCTGAGATTTCAAGCATGAGTCATCTCTGTTTTTCATGGTGTAACTAGTTAAGCAGAGGAAAATGGTTTGAGAGTCAATAAAAATTAGGAGCATTGGCAGCAAGCATATTTTAATCTTTCGCACAATCACAGTATTTTCCAGTGAAAAAGCAATGATGTGTTTTGTATGTTTAAGGAACTGAATTTTACTGTAGTCTGAATGCAAAATTTTAGCACGGTCTGTTGCTGGGTTTGTGGTGAACATATCCTATCACTTTCTAGCCAGACACACCTAGATTCATCTCTAGAGATCCGCCATCTCTAGAGCCATACTTGGAATTCCCAGGTAAAGATTTACCTAAGACAGGACTTCACGCTGCAACTTTTTGCTTGCTTTACTCTAAACTTTTGGTGAACAAACTTGCTTTCTGCTGCTTTCATGTGCTTTATGATAGACTGAGGTATCCTTAAGTTACATTTTAATAACATTATTTGGCAACTCAAGTATTCCTTTTTATAAGGAAGATGTGGAGGTGTAGAATGGGGATGAGTTGTACATGGATAATAAAACAATGCAGCGTTTACCAGTTTAGTCAGAGAAGGTGGGGATTTTACCCACCACCAAGGGAGATAATACTGGTGATGGCATTTCCTACCAGGGAAGGCAATCGTACTGACTTACTATATCATAACAGTTCTTTGACTTTTATCCACACTTCAAAGAGGAAGTGAGATGACCAAGCAAATTTCAGTACATTTTCTCCCACAAGGCAAAGTGCACATTCAAGTTTTTAGATTTAACAGCTCTAAACACTATTTTGTTCAATCTTCTGAGCAGCGTAACACCACCAAAACAGGAAAACAATGCAAAAGTAGTCCGAACATAAACATTCATACCAAGACAGGAGAACCAGGTAGAAACCAGCACAATTCTCAGAGAAAAGAAGTTAAAAAAATGGAGAAAAAGATGACCTCTGAGAGAGTTTTAAACAGTGAGGTTCTGAACTTTACTACCCCTTAATACACATGCATGCACATTTATCACACTTCTTATTTACCGAGACCAACATGCTGGTTCAAGGTGTACAGTTTCAGAGGCGAGCAGCTTTTCACGTTCTTAGCCCAAAATACCCCAGCAGCTTTTGCAAAGCAGCAGAGGCCAGGCTTCCAGGACTGGCTTGCAACATTACATGCTCAGAGCCTGAGCTAGAAGCAGACAGCACCGAGCAAGCCGGCTGCAGGCAAGGAGGTGCGTAACCGTATTATCACATGATTGCGCCTGTGCTAATACGTCCTACCCCTCAGCAAAACCTCCTCGCGCAGGACAGCTGTGTACCAGCACAGCCAGAGCTTCCGAAAAGAATTTGTTCAAGCCCTGCCAGCTCAAAAGACATGAAAAAAGCTTGCGCGACTTTGCAGCAGACCACACAGCTAAAACTCAGGTGGCTTGATGGCACGACTTGATATTTAGGTAACTAGATCATTTTTAATATGAATAAAGCAGGAGTCACGGTAGCCACTGCAGAAGAAAGAAACTGTTTGCACAGCTCTAGACTAAACAGACAGTAAAGTGGTCTTAGACTTAACAAATTCTGAAGGAAGCACGAAGAGGAAACTGACGCTGTTGACCATTCATTCAACTTATTTTTAGAAACTTTTTTTCTCTGCAAAAGGGACAGAAAAATCCTTAGCGTGAGGCAGTGCATAACAACAGCAACTTATGGTTAGTAATAAAAAAAGATATCATTTAATTTGTTAACAAATGCAGTGATACTCAAAAAGCTAACATTGTCAGAAAACATTTCCATTTTCAACTTAAAAATACACAGTCCCGACTCCAAGTCTATCAGTATTTGGACTGATCATTACAGTGATGGTAGGACAAGGTTCCCTGTCAAAAGGTTCTAGTAAGAGTTACTGAAGTGCCCACTCCCTAGTTATTGTCAATCTTCTTGCTTACTAGCATACAAAAACTCATCACTCTTACCTTTAATGCAACTGCAATTCAAATGTTTCTAGGTAAGTAGGTCAATAAATTCATGAAAAATCTAAAAAAGAAAAAAGTAAATAGTGAAAATTCTAGGCATCTCTTAGGTTATAAACATCTCTAAACAGACCATTCAAGCCAAGGTTTTCCTGGATTGGTAATACGAGCTTTCTCAGCTGTTTGTTGTCAATACCACTTGTACAATTGCAAAATACTACCTGCCACCAGAAAACACGGAACAGGCTGATCATGTATGTTACTTTAGGTTAGGGGATACCACTAGAAACTCATTACGTTATCAGTCTCAAGTGCTATATTTTCACCTAAATTCTATGTTCTGAGTGCCTTCAGATGTTGGAACGATGCAAGATTCTGCCAAACACTGTTCCTGACAAAAAGGTTTAAAATTTACTCTTGGTTAAAACCAGCATTATGACATTAAACTGCTTTTAATAGCATCAACTTTAAAAAAGCTTACCTCTCTTAAAGATAAATCTACTTAATGCTACCCAAGTTACAGAAATATTTTTCATGTTCAGCTTTTTAAGGAAAGGTAAACTTATAAACTAAGAGGTAATACATAACAAACCTATAAAACTGTTTTGTTACCTTAGAGAAACAGCCAAGAGAAACCTTATCTGCTGTGGCTTCTAGGAGAATAAGATCACATACCCCCCTTTTACATTTGCATCCAATGTCTGTGCCCAGACCATGCTTCATAAAGGCAGGAAAACAAATGTTAAAACACTTGGTGCGGTCCACCAAGTATGAGTATGAAATCTCATACTTCTCATACTTGGTGCGGTCCTAAAATCTCATACTTCAGGTATAAAGTAGTATCAGCATACACACAAGCCATGTTTGTATCTTATTTTCATGCATATATTCCAGACACCATGATCCGACCGCCGTGAAAGCGCCATGTGCGTTCAGGTAACACAGAGGTTTCCCCAAAGCCCTGCTCCCCGTGCCATGAACCCTGCTGCTTCTGCTTGCTCACCTCTCTCTCCCCCCACTGCAGCTCAGACTCATTTGACCCAGGCTAAATGAGGATTATTGTCCAAACAACAGCAACTTTTTAAGTGGGTGTAGGTTATACCTGAAAACCTGCAATATTTTTACATTAGGAACGGAGAGAGAAAGACTACAAGGCTGGCCACCAGCTGGTCTTTTTGAGATCACATTACCAAATGAAAAGAGCCTCACACTTGTTTCTCACTGTTCTGTGTATGTGATTATCATTCGGCAAACCATCTGTGAGCGTTCAAATAACCTGAACTTGGCTCAAGGCTAGAACAAGTTTTTAGCTTCAGTTACATTACACTAAAATTCCCGCACTGTTTAGCATGCTGTCTTCTTCAGTCAAACTTTATGGAACTGTAATGAACACTGCAAAGGTATTGTTACTTAAAGGCATGCAAGAAAAATATGCCTGAAAGAGCAAGCTTCAGCGAAACACCAAAATACCTATACAGCTTCTCTTATATGAACTTGAAAAGCAAGGATAATGTCCAATCCATGAACAAGCCAGACTGAGGACTGACAATCCCAGAATGGCAAAAAAGCAGCCTACTCCTAGGATGCTCTCCATGGTTTTCTACGGCATAATCTTGCTCCGATCCCTGTTCTAACTCCCACTTTCTTGCTCTGCGTTTTATTGAGGAACAGCAAGCTTAGTTTCACCTTGCAGTTGTTCCTCTTCCCTGTGGTGATAATATTTCATAATGAAAGCACTTCTCATAGAATGACAGAAGGGTTTGGGTTGGAAAAAGCCCACCCCCTTCCACCCCCCCTGCCATGAGCAGGGACCCCTTCCACCAGACCAGGGTGCTCAACGCCCCGTCCAGCCTGGCCTTGAACACTGCCAGGGAGGGGGCAGCCACAGCTTCTCTGGGCAGCATGGGCCAGTGCCTCACCA
>Ga0181612_130168_pt1 | contig 22324 bp, 10 predicted proteins | sample HoacroProtozoa21_FD_119630 | JGI IMG/M metagenome (GOLD analysis project Ga0181612, IMG submission 119630) | Hoatzin crop microbial communities from Cojedes, Venezuel. Combined Assembly of Gp0051906, Gp0051904, Gp0051908
CGCTCAGCTGCGGCTCTGCGGTGTCTGGGCCGGGCTCCTGCCCGGCCGGGCTGGCGGCACTCCGGATTCTGCACCGGGACGGAGACCGTCGGGGACAACTCCTCTGCCCACCTACTGGCTTAGGCTAACGAAGCAGGCTTTATTTCTGCAAGTGTGTGCGTGGGCGGAAGGACCAGGGTAACCATTTGAAGAAATCCATAATTTTTGCTGCTTTTGTTCAAAATAGGAATGTTGTTCAAAACAGTCAGCTGTGACTCGCTCCTGCAGCTTCCACAAAAGCAGCATTCAATTTAATATGTGAGACTCATAACCAGCTCACGCAGTGCAGTGGTTCACATCAGTTTGAAGAAAAGAAAAAATTCTGCTGGAAGCACAGGCAAGTAGCAGTGTCAATTTTTCATTAACCTACAGCCACTGTCTCTGTGGACTTACAGCTATAAGTAAGATTACTGTTATAATTTCTTCTGGTCCCTAAGGGGAGGGGAAAAAAAAACTCCTCAAAACTTTTAAGGTCATTAAAAAATCCACCTTTAAATTGGAGGTAGTTTCAGTTTGCTTTCATATTTTGAAATCAGACCTTAGCTTCAGCCTCACATCAAAGCAGAAATGTCAGTTGCTTTGTTTCTACACCTTCCTCGCAGGCAGCTCCAGCTTCTACATGAGCTGAATGCCAAGTAAATAGATCTTCCTGGGGAACAAAGGCAGCTTTTTTTGTTTGTTTTAAACATATGTAAATAGAGTCCCAGGAGCCGAGCTGCCTGTCACTCCAGCAGGTTTACACTCCTGTCACTCCAGCTGGTTATTTCTGACCGACCTTAGGGCAGAACTGCACAAGTTTTCCTCCCGGCTCCTCCACGCGCTCGTACCGAGCAGCCACGCGAGCCCCTTCCCTCCGGCCTCATACCCCAGCTAAGGGGAAACAGTTTAATGCGCACTCCTTTTTGGCTACTTCCTTATTCTTTCTTTTCCTTTTTTTGTTTTTAAGCCCTAGTGACAGAATTGCAGAATTACCCTGGTCCTCTGTCAGTCACCGAGACGGTTCTGAAAGCTTTCGGCAGGTAAGATCAGTGTCTGGCAATATGCGGCTACTATCAATAAACAGGGCTGCATCCCTACGCACCCCTACATGCTCCCAGCATATTAAAGACTGATGGTGCCCACTGGTTCATGGTCAAAATTATGGGGGAAAGGGAAGAAATGGGAATGGATTGGTAAGAAAATTGACTTCTTTTTTTATCATTTTTTTCCTTTAAACAGGAGGGCACCATCAGTCTTGGGATTTCTCTGTTCAGTACCAGGCATTTAAACAGTGGAGAGTTATTTTCCACAAAGCCCGAAGACAACAAAGAGGAATACAATCCCTTCACATGCCCATCTTCTATTACTCACTTTTCTTTTTTAAAAAAGAAAATTTAAAGTAGCAGATCAATGTCAAATGAAGAGCACTTAATGCTTGTCATTTCCAAATGGCCTGGGTTGTATCTCAATCTTCAGCACTTCTTTTGGGTGTAATCCAGGTAGCACTGAGGGATGCACCACTTTATGGGCTATGCATAAGCCGCAATTAAGGAAAATCCTCAAGTACACGAGAAACCTCAGTTTTGACTGGCCAAGTTACCAAAACTTACTGATAATTCAAATCACTCGAGCATTATTCAGTGTTTTCTTCTCCCTGCTTTTTTCATCTTTTGACAAGTTTACAAAGAAAAGAATGGAGCAGAGCTTAGCTGCATTACATCCAATATGCTGCCTACACAAACACCAGAGAAGCTAAATGAACCCCAGAACATATGGCACTCTGCTGACAGAGCTCAGAAACCGGTTCTGCATGAGCAACAAGGAACATCTTGAAACGCGCAAGACATATGTGTTTTAGGAAGAAGATTGAAGTGTTTCATAATAAAACAGGACAAAGTGAAATACAAGTGCTGTATAAAATTTTAATTAAAAACTGGTTTTACCCCTCAACGTGAATATACAATATGTTTCCCAGATGGATTTCACATTTAAGTATTATCCAAACCAAAAACGTAAATGAGACAAATAAAGCCTTCAAAAATGGCACAGAGGCTAAAATGTATGTAAACACTAGATGACTGTGGTGAAAACAAGGCAGGCAGGGAAAGCAACCTCTTAGCAAATGTTTACTACTGGAGTACTGAATGAAACAGTTCACACAACAACAGTCTTAGTAACAACACAATTAGCTAAACGTTCAAAAATTCAAGTCAGTGTAACAATACGAATGCAAGCATTAGAATTCACCACTGCTTAGCAATGTAAATGCTGCTTTTGTTACTTAAAAGTTCACAGGTTATTTTATACTCTGATAATTCATGGTACACAAACGCATAATTCATGGCGTGCCATGCACCAAACCCCTCTCAAAGTCTACCCCCGCTCTCAGGCTCCCACCCCCTTTTGGGGGCAGCTCTGTCCATTCATGGCATCAGCTCTGCAGCATTACGCAAACGTCTGACCACAGAACAAAATTTTTGTGCTTTATCCTCAGGATCAGTAAATTCTTATGAACCAAGAGGACATTGTTTTGCAGCAACAAACTCCTTTCCCTGAAGAGGTGAGAAGAAGGCTCAGATCACTGCTTCTCAGACTGCAGAGAGTTCTCTGCCAGGTTAGAAGCAATCACCCGGAATTGAATGGAAATACACACGAAGAAAAAGAACAGTCTCCACATGGATCAAGCAAAGAGAAAGATTACAGTTCCTTCATGTCACCATCTAGACAAATTATCACTGCACTTCAGAGAATTTCTCACTGAAGACAAAGAGGGAACAAACTTCATGTCTTTGGCAATCCAACATTGTTAACAAAAGGAGCTACAGCCTCATCTGTTAAGGGTTTTGGTTGACGATGTTTTGAATTCCATGGACAAAGCAGCAGAAACCAATGCAATTAACAAGACTTGTGCCTAATAGTTCACTGTGTAACAGAAACAGGAATATTAGGTGTTCTTGATCACTTCCCACAACACTGATTTATTTGTTGAAACTGCAAGGGACTGGGCAAAGACTGGTTCTCTGCTGCTGCTAAAGATCATCACCTAAACCAGACATCATTTCTGTCAGTGAGGTAGTTCATTAACATCATCCACAGAAGCTGTTCTCTCTTAGCTTCAATTGCTTTCACTGGAACCAAGAAGCCAAGTTTCATTGATTTGAGTTTCCCCAAATTCCTTGAACAATGAAACAAATCTCTCAAGATACTCTCAGCATCCTGATAATGATCACTCCATAACCACCTAAGTAATTAACGTCATGGTAGGCTTTCCTATGACCCAGAGATTTCACATTACAAGATTTATACAGTTCAGCGACTACTGCTAAAAGGCTAAGAATTTTGTTGCATAGTTCAGTGTTTCAGAAAACACTTTCAAGCTTAAAAATTAGGAAGAGCACAATTATATAATAAGCTGTTCCTTGCACAGGGACCGAAAAGGCAGAGAGTCCTTCCAACTTACTTTCTCTGACAGACCTATGGCACACCACACAAACTTTTCTAATGTCAAGCTGCACACACCGTTGCACCCCGTGCTCCTGGGGAGAGGATGAGAACAAGAGAGATGTAAATAGTGCTGATTAGTACACAAAGAGACAGCAATAAGACATGAGGATGACAAAAAAATAATTTGTATTAAAAAAAGAAAAAGATATCATGAGAGCAATCAGTATGAGTACGATGAATCCAGATCACGCAGGAGACAGAAGCCGAGTAGGGTACCAACCATAAAGATTAGCTCCTAAAAGCACATGTAGTAAAGCAGTTCATTATCTTTTTCAGCCGTCTCTTAGATTTAATAGGTTTCTAACTTGATAAGATTAAGACTTGTTTAATAATTGTCTGATTAAAACACAATAACCTTGGGAAAATGAAAATAAAGCCTTTTTAGTAACCTGGAGATGAGATGGGACTTTTCAGCCAGGCTTCCACAAAACAGTTTCTGTAACATTCACCTCAGGATCTCAAAGCACTTCACAGTCATTTAATTAAGCTTCAACAGAGCACAAACTCCCCATTTTACAGCTGAGGTAACAATGAGAGGGAGTTTGGAACTGACTATTTAATACTGAGCAGAGCTAAATGTTCTGTTATTTTACCCCAAAAGTAGATTCCCAACACCTATCGGTAGATTTCTTTCTCCGCTCACCATTTTGGCAGCCTCCAAACTAACAGTGAAATTCAAACATGTGATGCACAATCTATATAACGGCCCTCATCATCTTCAGAGCTGCTCAGATTTCGGCTATAAATACTGCTGCCCATCCATCTAACAAAGCTGCTCCTACCTGTTCCCATTACTCTAGCCATCCCTACGCCTCTTGTCCCCGGTGGACCAGTTTAAGCTTCCCTTCTTCTAGTTGCAAACTTAGATAAGGCAAATCATTAAAGAGGTTGACATTTTTGCCTTTAATCCACAACAGGTCAATGACAGTGATTTCCAAAGCAACTACTACTCAGCAAAGAATTTGCATTTCTAGTGAACACAGGCAAGTAGTTTGTCTAAAACCACCCCAAGATCCTAAACTAAACCAAGTTATTTGTAGGAAAGAGGGAAGGCAGCAAGTCGGAAGCAGACTCTGACTTATTAAAATGAAAGTGATTAAAATATTGCACTGATTGCATACTGCAAGCAAAACTGGAAGCTGAATAGCTTTTGGTGAGAATACTCATGGGTTATAATAACTTGGGGAGGGCAAGAGAAAGAGACAGATAATTCGCTCTTAATCTAGCCCATTATTTCTAGATTTGAGTAGGCAGCTTTCCTTTAGGAGGTAAAATGACGGGGGTGGAATTATGCCATCCCACTGTCACTAACCGACCACTTTGTGGATGGCAAAAGATAAGGAATGAGCATAGAAAATGCTATTTAAAGCTCCACTCAGGAACCTGGAAATTTGCATTTGATAGAAGGGATTTAAATTGTATTAGAAGGCAAGGTGCACTAAACAATTACAGTTTATTACTATGTTGGTTCACTGCCTGAACCTATACTTATCACACACTGCAGTAGCAAAGGCGCAGTAGTGCTCAGCGCACTTGAGCTGTATGCATATTAATAGGAGGGTTAGCTGAGCAAACAGGGAAGGGGCCAAAAACTTCTGAAAACGAAGTGGCTTGCAGATTTTATGGACAGATCGGAGTAATTTAGGTCTTAAGTCACCTTTCAGAGACAAGTTTTCCATTAACCAGATTTCCAGCACAGTGTTTGGAAGAGAACACTCTTCGCCATATCACAGCGTATAAGCTGTGGAATGACTCTGACCCAAGAGAGAAACACATACCCCGCAGCAGCTAATTCAGAAAGACATTATACACACCAGCTCCCCTCGCAGCTGGAGCAGGGCCAAAGACTCTCACAGTCTGTCTGGTCCATTTGCTGTTATGCTGCATGCAAAGGCCACAGTAAGAATATTCATACTGATCAAAATTCAATGTATGATTCTTTTTTCTCCCATCCAGTTTTCACCTTTGATGAAAAATTTTTCACCTTCGATGAAAAACTGAAAGTTGTCATATTACCATTGCTTCCTCTCTTTAGCTAGGGGAATCAAAGCAGATATACCCCAGCCATTCCTCTGGAGCACTCAAAAACATTGCCCTGTCTTTTCACAGTGGCCTCCAACCCAAAGCCTCAGCATTCAGGCCTTCTTACACCTTGAGCAAACAGTGACTAAAATCTGCGATGCTGGATTGCCAGGGAGGGAAAAATCGAACAGTTCTTCTGTCACTGAACCAGATTAGGCCAAAGGGGAGCAGCCAGCCTTCAAAAGACTCTAATTTTTACTAAAGTATGATACTGTGGAGGGAAAATATAGAGAATATTGAATGAAAACTGTGGGATACCATGAGAAGAACAGCAAAGCTTATGGCTCAAACACATACAGCGAACTGCAGCAACCTTCAGATTTCAGTAGATCCATTTTAAACCAAAAGCTTGAAAAGCATCTCTCAGAATGTGCCCTGCCTATTTAGGATCCCTTTGAATATGCCTACTCTCCTGAGCAGCAAGGAGAAAGAAACTACTCCTTTACAGACTAATATGGGGCCTCAGGAACAGGCTAACGAATGAATACCAGGTCCCGGCAGCACAATACGCCACGGCCACCACGCCTTCAGTAGTACAGGTTGGGTAAGTTTTACTTCTCGTTTCTGCAAAAAAAGCATACTACTACTTCACAGCGTGACTCAACACTTATCCGTAGCGTAAGACTGTGCGACTAATGCCCTCTGAAAGCACTAATGTGCTAAATGGCATCAGGGACAGGAAGTTATCAGTGTTAATCCACTTCAACTGGTTTAACAGTTAACAGGGAATAGAAATGTCTATATGCAAGACACTTCCTCTGAGAGTCCCCTTTCCTGAAGCAGAAGTACACAGCCTTTCAACGTGCCTTCCCACTAGCATAATTGCTCACCAACTGCTTTCTCAAATCAATTATGTTGTCTCAGCATTAAAGGAAGGAAGGCAGAGTAGACCAACTTTTTGTTTATCTAGGCATGCTGGCAGGTTACAGTCATATGTTCTGCCATCTGTACTGCTAGCTTTATCCTTTATCCAATTATAACAGGTAAAATGGCATCGGTGTAACTGACTCTGCTCACTCAGTCAGGGAAGGAGCCAGAACAGGCATTTGTTTTTTCCCCCCTTTCTGAAAGGAAGCACGAGATGGACACTCTTGCCCTTTTAAAACATTCTGCTTTTCAATGGATGGGCAATTTGCCCTGGTCTGCTAATGTGGGATCTGCTCGATGCAAGGCTGAAAAGGTTCCATCCCCAGGGAAAGCATTGAACTGCTGATGAACATTTGGTGGCCTTTAGCAAAAACGATGCGATTCCTGCCAACAGGATCCCAGCAGGCTGGGAAGGACAGGCTCCAAATTAGGTGGGATTGTGATGCAGGAACTTCAGAAGGTCTGTACGGGGTATATGAGGAGCTTGGTGACTAGCTTCAGTCTTTCCCCCTCTGCACTCCTTTCTTGTTCACATTTTTTAAAACTACAAGTATATTGGCAAATGTCATGGCTGCATTCAAGAGAACCTGGAAACTTTCAAATGCACAGAAGGTGTGAAGATGACCTTTCCTCTGATACAAAGGCTGCTGGGCTGGGTCAGTTTCTTTTAAAATTTGACAATATTAGAAAATTCGTGACTAAAGGTGCTTCCTTGAAATCACTTCGAAAGCACGTCTATAGGTCTGTATCAGAGTTTCTGCCGGTCTCAAAAATAAACAATCCAAAGGCAATATTCTAGAAAACAATTCCCTTTGTCCCAGATGGGACACTTTTAAATCAACACTCACATTCACCTTCCTCTTTAGAGCCCCTCTCTGAACACTAGGAGATATTGCTTCTTCAAGCAATTCTGTTTATGTTATAGCTTTAATTATTTAGTAAGAATTGGCTGCAGCTGAAACCTGAGTTGATGTCAGACAGGAATATCCAGCAGACCTATTAGTCTTCAAATGACTATCTTTTCATAGTCTCGAAGGAATAACACCATCTTACTTCACCAGGGAGGGGCTTAGTTGCTGGGTTTCAAGTTGGGTGTTTTGGGTTTTTTTTGGGGGAGGGGGCAGAAGGGGAGCAGGGGAATGCTAGGAGTTTCCTTTTGGCAACCCAAGCCAAAACCCCCATTTCTCCAAAATCCTGCCCAACCATAATTACACCTTAAAATAGAGTACAAATATTTGTTATATAAAAACAGATTTCATTACAAATATGAACACGGTGTACTGTGCATTTACAGGTGAATTTCTGTCAGGAGTCTGTTTTTTGGTCGGAAACAGTGCCAGAAGCTTTTCGGTACATGTTTCTGTATATTTTCTCGAGACTTTCTTCAAAGATCGCTCTGTGAGGCTTCCCTTTGTAGACAGCTGCACGACTAGACCAATATTCACCATTATCCAAGTGAACAGTAGTGTTGCGCTGGACTGGTGAACTGTCAACAGAAAGAAGGTAAGAAACAATGATCAAATCAAGATAAGGGAGAGGAATCAGAAGCACAAAACCAGCAGAACTCCAAATGTAGAGCTGCTAATCAGAGAGTACCTTTCACAAACTGATAAAAAACCTGCACTGCAGCCGCTTCTAAGAACTCGGAGCCCCACCTTATTCATTCACACAAATTCTCCCCCATTTATCCAAGTGCACTTGCTAACACCTCCCAAATAGAAAAAGAATTAATTTTCAAAGAGCGTGCAGTAATTTTGCTGTATTTTGACAGGCAGTGTGACCAGGTACTAAGCCTGTGCAACAGCAACACAGTAGGATTTTTGTGTCCTTTGAAGGTCAAAATGCAACCACAAGCAGCTATTTCAATATTAAGACAATCTATCAGAGGTATATTAAATTACCGTGGTTGCAGCTGTAAAGTGCTCTATCAGAAGCATCTTGGATTAAGTATTCTACCAAATACATTATGATATAGTAGCAATTGAGTGTTCCTTCCCCACCCCATCTTCTGTGTCACTGTTTTAATACTAAACACGAATACAGTCTCATATTTCAGTTGCTTTAAGAAATTTTTTCCTAGATCTGTGAAGTGAAATTTATTCTCTGAAAATCATTCCAAAACACTGTCAGATCTGAAGTATGTATATCTAAACTTCATGACTATTTGCTTTCTCTTGAAACTTTGAAAAATAAAAGCCTTGTGTCATATAATGAAATGAGCCTTTTTCCTGTAATAAAGCATGAAACAAGTAGCTCAAAAATCATAAGCAAACAATGATTACTGAGGTGACATTCTTCACATCTGCTCAGAGATTTAGGCACTTCAGACACTTAAAAATTAGGACTGAGTTATCTTCAGCCTTTTGTGAATGTTCTCAGTCTGGGAAACGAAATGGGAAATGTGAAGCTCACAGTGACCATCTTCACCTAGGAAACTGACCACATTTCACAGGGAAGCTCTACATTTTCTTATATACATATCATTTATTAATCTGCTATGGTCAAACCAGTACTTTAAAGCTTTATCCTCATGTTAATATCAGTAAACACCTGTGACAAAATTGAAAGAGACCTTCTGTCAAAGAACTCCCAAACGTACTTCTACCTAGCTGCATCAAAACACAAGGTTTTCACTTTAAGAAAGGAAAATGGTGAAGGAAGAAGAGGAAGATGTAGGATCAGTTTTTTAAACTCCCTTTTCCAAGCTTCCACTATCCCATGGAAAACAAAAGTGGGAATAGCTTCTGCTTTTAGATTTCTTACATTCTAATATTAGGGTGATGCCAAGCTATACCACATAAAACAACAACAAGATGATCTCCACGTGGCTCTAATATTAAAAAGGGAAGAAGGCTACTTTCACACTTTTTCAAGAAGCTCCAACATCTAACAGCATGAAGCAAGTTTAAACCTGTTTATCATCTTGGAGAGGGTGAACTGTGCTCCATAGTCTGGACACAAAGAAACCAACCTACCAAACAGCAAAATCAATAGAAAAGTTATACAGGCCTGGGTAAAAATTAGACAAGACCCATCAACAACTAAAGTCTTACCTCCTCCTTTCTGTAGTTCATGTTACCTCGCTTCTGATGGAGAATTCCCAGGCCCACAAATAGGCAACGGCACCAGAAGCGGTGCTTATAACTAAACAACAAACAGCCCTGATACTCTTTTCCTTGGAATCCACTTCCTGCAGTCAGCCTTGCGCTTGCCTTTTCTTCTACTAAAAGCTTCATCTACATAGAGACACTCAAAATCCAACCACTTTAACTGCAGTAAAGGAAAGACTTGAAACAGTAACTTGCACAAGTTCCTTATGCTGGTACTGACAAAGACTTAAAAAAGTCATAAGCTTCATTTCCCCTTCTTTTTTGGAGGGAGGTGTGTGTGTGTGTGCATGTGTATGTATTTTCATTAGCCACTCCTTGCACATGAGATACTCAGCACTGGTGTGGACAAAGATACAGCCAAGCTAGAGAAGAGTCCCTCTCCTGTCTCAGCTGGAAACCAGCTGACAACCTGAGCTAAGCAATCTGGGAATTACACTCACAAATCATATTAACAGTAGGATTTCTGCACGCAACTCCATGCTCTGAAATACCTGTCATATGCTTTTGTTCCCTCATACATCTCCTTTAAGAGTCCCAGAAGTTCTTTTCTGAGTGAATCATATACTAAATATTTCAAAAAACATGGACCTTTTCCTTACTCCCAGTGGTTTTCAATCATCTAATATACTGCCAACATTCGGTCGACAGTACCATGTCCTTCTGTGAACTCTTGTCTCCGTCCTTGTATCCTGTTTAGAAGCACTGTGGCAAACACTCAGCAATCAGACTGTTCTCGAGTCCTTTTATGTCTTGCCCTCCAGTGAAGGGGACCAGTGCTGCCGGCCTCTAAACCGAAGCAGCAGTCCTTTCCCAACTTGAGTGCCACATTTCATATCCCATCACCTCTTGATTCTGTAGCATTAGGATTTGTTTTTTCCTTCTTCATGGTCTGCAGTTTCAGCATAAATCTCAAAGTCCCAAAGCTGCCTCAAAACAAAAACTTGCACTTTCTCTCTCACCAACACATCGTACACAATTTAATTGCAGCAGCTGTCAGGACAAAGGATAAGAGAGCAAAAAGGCTACATGTAGAATACAGGAGTGAGCACAGGTATAGAAATACTAACAACTTCAGTAGCAACTTCACATATATTGGAAAATCTAAGACTAACTAGATCCCTTGCGCAGAGCTGACTACAAATTACAGGAATTTTTAAAAAAGCCAGCAAATCATAAATGAACTTTTTTAGAGCTTAGCAATTGCAAGCTCACTATGCTGCCCATACAGCATTACCCTCCCTCCAGTGGTATACAGCAGTGATTTGGGAAGCATTTGTTACAAAATATTGCATCACATTTAATTATCACAATAAAAGCTTTTTTCCCTAATGTCAAGACCTCTCAAATTTGGCACCACAGTTCTAGGACTTCTCTCTTAATAGAAAGAAAAACAGAAAAGTCATACAACCCAAAAAATGTTTTACATCACTTAGTATCTTTCCTCCAATAAGTACCCAGAACATTCTACAAAATACTGTGTGCATACATAGAGAACATTAACATTTAGAACTTCTACTACAGAAGTTGTCAAAATCAATTCAATTGGTGTCTTTTAAGTAAAATATTCGAATGAAACCCTAGTCATATATGTGAGGAGTACACAGAATAATTAACCTACATAAACCAAGTTTTCAAGATCTCAGGTTTCCAAGGTATCTTCTGAAACATGTCATGCTGAATCACCAAACAATAGTATATATATTGCTGTGTTTTATAAGATGCTTCTCTTTTATAAATATGTGGTTTGGGGAGGAAAAGAAAAAACAACAAACCAACCAAAAAAACCCCCAATAAAACAGCCCAAAACTATTTTACTAAACAAACTTCAATTTCTTTTTGCACTACCACAGTTTTTAGAAAAAATAACCAACTGGTTATTTTTAAAGTGACATTTGCTCTCTGGTTGATAAAATCCAAAACTGACTGCCCAAGGATCAGTTTTATGATCAAGCCCAGTTCCAAAATCAGTGTTTTATGAAGACTATACAGACACTGCCAAACAGCATGAAAGGCATAATGATAGAACACTATTTTGCTTTTTAGGTGAAAAAGCTTGGTAGGACTAGCTCCTACAGAAGCCTTTTCCCTCAAAATAGGAAGAGAAATTTTTAGCTAAATTTAAAGCACAACATGATCAATATGACTGTTTTGCCTTGATCAGAGAAAAACTCCTTACCTGCTCTGCAGTCCACTCATGGATAAGGGTGCTTTATGCGAAGATTCTCTTGTCTTAGTCAAGTCTCCTTTTGACGTGTTACTCTCATCCTAAAAAAACAGAAATCAAATTCTCATTACATTGGTTTCTGATTACAACGATCTCATTTCAAAAATACTTTCTTTCCATTTAGTAGAACACTATTAAAGTGCTTACATTTCTTGGGGGAGAAAGGGACAAAGTGTAATGAGCCAAATGCCATTTATGCACACTTTTAATTAAGTTCAGTACAACTCAGCTAATAATTTTCAGGTAATAAACTGGAAAGAATTTCTAGACAGTGTAGACCCAAAGAACTATGCAGACAGCAAAAGCTTCAATAATCCCCAACAAACACCTTGGTTAAATGGTATGAAACCTACTGCTCACTGCCTTACTTTTGTTTCTTGCAGAAGAGTGCAAGAACCACTTAAAACTTATTATTTATTAGCTTTTATAATGAGCTATTGTTATCCATTTAATGCATTTTACCAGACAGAAGCGTCCTATATATCTGAATACTTCTATACCATATACAGGGCTGAGCACATCCTTACCCCACTTTGAAAAATATCTATGATGCACTTAATGACCCTTCAGTGGTATTCTTAGGAGTCGCCAGAAAGTAGTCATACCTTCCATATGCTATCTAGACATTAGTTATCCCATATTTGCCCTTTTAGGTAAGTAAGAAACAAAAAACCTCACGTGAAGGGAGCCAGCTGCTCACCTGAGTAAGATGGTAGAAATTCCACCACACACAACCACGCTCACTCTACTCTGAATAGCAAAGACACTACTTAAAAGGTGTATTAAGGCATGCTTTTAGCTGAAGCCAATTGCTGTAAGGATTAGTAAACAAAATCATCTTTCATGCTATGGAAAAAAAATGGAAAAAAAGACTGCAGGAAAAATAATCATGCTTGCTGGTAACACAAAACTGGAAGAAATGACAATAAATATAGTGGTAGATGGCAATAAGATGCAGAGCAAGCTGAACGGCAGGTGTATGGATGAGGAAAAACCCAACACAATTTATTGTGGTGAAATACATGTTAATAAGTGCATTTGTAAACAGGAAAACTCTTCCTTCAGCAGCCACAGACCACAACGCACTGAAGAGGAAATGGGGTACAGTGGTAAATAAAACTGCAGCATTTGCCAGAGGCAAATTATGTTCTGGAAAGAAAGCAAAAAAAAAAAAGATGGAAACATTACAATACTGTCAGAATGTCACAGCAGAAGGCTACAGTGGACACCCTAAGGAATCTGCAGCAGAGCTCCAGTCATACTATTTTTACAGAGCACTATGGAAATGAAATTTTGGAAAACACAGGCAGATGCTTCTGGGAAAGGTTATTTAGCAGAAGGCTCTTTGGAATGAAACAGAATAGAGATACTGTTTAACCTTCCGAAGTTTGCAAGAGGACCCAGACTGGAGCCAAAATCTAGTCACCACATTGCCAGTGCACTTGCTTTACTATTCCTTCGCTTTCAAACTGACCCGTTTACCTCGTCCATCCACTGCATAACAATGCAGCCTAGATTTTGGGCCATCTGGGGAAGCACAACTAATCCTGGTGTATTTTAGGGTACTCGCTGCAAGCAGACCTGATTTTTTTTTTTTTTAAAGCAGATCAGCTGCTGTTAGCACAGCTTTCACAAGTTACCTGCACACAATTACCAAGCACTGTGAGACTTCTCTGCAACACCCTCCCATTCCTTTTGCTCAGTGAAAGAAAATAAAAACGGTCCTTCTCCAGCGTTGTTCTGACCAGGCTGCTAATTAAGGACTCAAAAAATCTTACCCAATACCCTGATATCTGGAATTTTTAGGGCAGAAGCACGAGGTTTTCCAGCAGGAGAGGAAACAGAAAAGTACCTTTCTGATTATTAATCCCTGTGAGTATTCAGCAAGTGTTTGATACTGGAAGTGACAAGGCATGCTAACAGAAAGCCAACAGAAAGCAGCATGCTTCAAGAGTCTAACACCATGCCAGCAAATTTGTGTGCATTTGTGCAATACTGCAGTAACAAGTGAATACCAGCGTAGGTGTAAGTCATTCTAGACTAGAATGTTTTGAATTATATAAGCAAAATAAGCGAACAGGAAGAGAATTACCAACTTCTCCTTTATCCATTATTATATTTAATATTCTTTATAACTGTATGGAGAGACTGTATAACCGGCCTTCCAGCTCTCCTAACAAACTAGTAAATCTTTTATCCTAAAGTCATGGCCTACTGTTCAAGGAAAGTAGTCAAGGACCACTGGAGATAGTTCAGGCTGTGAAAACTTTCATTACATGTAGGTGCTGGACCGTCATGAAATCCAGTTTGTTACCTGAAGTTCATTGAAACATCAGAGAAGCATTTGACATGATTTGTACCTATTTTAGAGTGGCTGAAACACAGAAAAATGTGATGGGCATCTTCTGTTTGAAAGGCAGCAGCTCACAAGATCAGAACATTTGTATACAAACTCCAGGAGGTACGGCATGAACTAGATCAAACAATCTTAGCATGCATGGGAAAAGGTTTTTCAGAGTTTAAAACAAAAAGCACAATAACAAAGCTAAAAATGAAGACTGAACAGAAATCAGAAAATAATCAGATTAAGAGAGCACACAGCCAACACAAGGAGCTGCCCAGGATGGCTAAATCTGTGGCAATAAATACATCAATAAATAAATTGAGACTTCAGAGCTAAGACAGATGTTCTTCAGTACATCTTGCAGCAGTGGATTGAGACAACAACCTTCATTTCTGCCGCAGCCCTCTGCTCTGGTTTACCGTAGCCAGCGGAGGCAATGCATCGCAGCCAGCACAGCTCACACGCCAGCACACCAGCGTTACGCCTGCCGTTTCAGTGCTGAAGTGCAAGGTGGGGAGGCCAGGGCTCTTGTACGCTTTATCACGCTTCCCACTGGTAGAGTAAACGATGTCAGAGGGGCAAGGTGGACGCTGCGGATAGCAGTAACTTAAAATTGCAGCAACATTCAAAAGTAGACTTTTGTCAAGACTCCTTTTTCTAAGAGGAGAAACTGAAGCCAAAAAGATGTTTTTCTTGACTCTGAGAGACTCATGCCTCTTCTAATCGATCAGTAACGTTTGTGTGTTAGATTGTCAGACAAAACCAGTAATTTCATCAGAGTGCCTAATCTTAATCTTATCTGCCTCTCATCCTTACAACCTTTTACCTTATTTTTCTTTTACCTCATCTCATACTTAAGACCCTAAATTCTTTGCAGATGAACAATGCTGTCATTTAGTTTGTAAAATGCTTTCGCCAGGGAGATACTGTGCCACAAATGGATTTCTCAAAATTGCAGCAGCAAAAAATTTTATGTTTCAAAGATGAAGACCACGCTTCAAAATTCCATCAAATTCAAGGACAAAATACTCAGATCCCGGGCATAATCTCATTAGATGAAGAGATCTGTTTGTTGAAAGCCAGGTATTTAAGGGAAGAAAGCACACATCTGAAGAAAAATATTAGCTCTACAAACAGCTGGACATAAGCAGCTGCTGATGCGCAGCTGCACAACAAGTTAAGCGTTGATGTTCTACAGATCTGTAACATTTTTTGCTTAAATTGGAAGTGGAGAACCAGATGCAAGGAAAAAAAAAAAAAAACACAAACCAAAAAAAACCCCAAAAAGTAATTGTCCTCTATACCCCGTGAGAGGGTGACCTATACCAGCTGTCCATAAAGGCTACACATAAGCGGGCTACTGAAGTCGGTATGAAACAGTTCTATATTTCTACAATCAAGGGTGCCTCAAAGGACAACATTATAATAAATCCAAGACTGTAGGCACAGTTCTCTTCCTCAGTCATCTTGGAGAAAAGAAAGGATTTAGTTTGCACTCAAACTTACAAATATTAGGCGCTGTCTAGCACTGTGTGTCCTTAAAATATTTTTCACCCTTTTATGGATCTCATCTCCATTTGCCAGTGAAGGCCAACCAGAGCTAAATCTGCAAGAGAAAAAGGAAAAACAAACAGAAGAAATATTTTCTTGTTGAAAAGCTCAAACATGCTTTTGATTCAAATTATTTCTTTTATAAATTATGAAGCACGCATTTACTTCCTTTTATTTGGAACATACACAAAGTTTAGGTTTGATTGTTTTTCTCCTCTGAGTTACAAGTAAAGAAACATTTCAAAGCAGTGCATAAACAGTATGCATCCACAACACCAAAAGAAGATGCAAAACACAGAAAATGTTGACAATTTTGTAACTTGAGTAATATTTCCATAATGTTTGTATTGTCCCTACAGAACAGAACAGCTATACAGTTACTCTATTCCCAGGTTTCGGTTTCTTATTTTTAAAGGAAGTATTATACACATTAAATTCCTTTCACTGGAATAAATAAGTAAGAAGATAACCCCAATGTGTGCAAATTGGAAAGCCCATGGAGTTAAAAACCTGCGAATTCACAATCTTTATTTCATGAGATGGAAATGCATTTTATATTGCTTTTTTACATTAAAAACCAGGTAGCTTGCTTGATATGAGTGGCTTAAAACCAACAGCTACTTTTGGATATTACCTTTTTATGTTTTGCAGCACATTTTTTCCACTTTATATAAAAAAAATCCCAATAACAAAACAAAACCCCAACCCTCATCCTTCTCAGCAAGTTCAGAAGCTGGCAGAAATTTCATAAACATTGGTATTCTCAGACTGTTAAGGGAGGCCACTAAGATTTTAAGAACAGGATCATTTACACACCAACCTCCAAATGCTAATATGCTCAAAAATGTATTATCTAAAAAAAAAAAAAGGGGGGGGGGAAGACAGCTAAACATAAGGAAAGAATTATTGGGGAGAAGTTGTGAAATGTTTACTTACACAATCTCATCACAGTGGATAGAAACAGGGCACCAAATCAAGATTGTGCATCCATTTCGATGTTTCCTAACCTCTGAGAACCTGACTTTGCGCCAAGAAAATAAAAACTCATAATGTGGTATCATACTAATACTAATATGAATATGGGTCACCAGACAAGCTGCGAGCTGGCAAGCCATACCACTGTGATTTGAGCTAATGGAACGACCGCCAACAGCATTACTGGGCTGCCATGCTTGGGGTGGATTAGGAGCACAAGAGAGAACAATGTGTTTTGATAGGTGGCTTCACAAATTTGATGCAGTGGAGAAACATTGCGACTCTGAACCCTGAGGCTCTACACTGGGCTCTGGATGGGTTTTTGGGACTGAGACTGCAAGCCCTTCTGCGCTCTTCTCTCCAATTTATCACATTCTCTGCGTTATCTGGTCTCTGAAATCCCGAACCTGATTGTGCCTGGCTTAGCTGACCTTCACCAAACTTCCAGAAATTTCAATGCAGCTAAAGAACTGTACAGCTCCCTCCAAAAAGAACAAATTGACCACACATAGAAAGCCTCAGTCCAAAACAAGTAACTTGGCAACGTTCAAACGAATGGAAGCAGGATCCTGAAAGTGGATCGTGCCAGGTTGCCTTGAAGGTTACAGGCAGGGCTGGGAGCACTTTGCAATCTTTTGGATCATTCCTTCTATTACCAGAGAAAGATAGAAATACAATTAGAAAGTGACCAGTTCTCTGCTTTTGAGTAACTTTCTTCTTTTTTCTTGTATCTAATCAACTTATTTGGACTCATTTATTATTGCTTACCTTTCTGAAATAGCTCTCGCTGGTCTAAAGAGCCCCAATATTTCCAGCCTGAGTTTCCTCAAATCAAACAATCTATTTCTGAATGCTTCTATTTTTCTTCAAGAAAGGGTGCCAAGAAATGACACAATATTGGAAGGATGAATCATATAATCTATAGCGGGCTGTATTTTCCATATTTCTAATGACATTTAACATTGTTTATCCTTGGATCATTACAGGCAAGAATTTTCACAAAACTGGCTGTAACATTCGTATTAGCATCCTGAACATTTACGATTAATTTCAAACCCAACAGCGTGTATGGCAAATCCATACTGTTCAATTCTTTTGCATATCGGAATCTAACGATCTGTTGCACTAAAAGCTCTCACATAATTTTTCCTAAAAGAAAGCAAAATGGTTTGTGAATTTTGTTAGGGGAGGAAAGCATTGCCTTTAAAGAAAAAGAAGTCAAAGTTCCTTAAGCAGGCAGGAACATTCATTTCCCTAACAGACTCAAACCCAGCTTGGTGTACCACATTCAATGCATGTGCTCTATCACTAGCAGTGTTTTGAAACAAACCCGTTTTTTTAAAAGAAGAGAGGTAAAGGAAAAGGGCTGGAGTGGTACTATCATCTTATGACTTCCCATTAGCATTTACAACATTTGCTAATATTAAAGAACCTCCGAAATGCATGTTTAAAACTCTGCATCCCTGATGCAGTAAGTCATCTCCCATTTAACTAAAAAAAGACCCAAGAAGTCATGGGATTTTCTCTTATTTATACAGCAGCTGCTGTTCTTCCAACATCCAGGTTACTGGCACTGAGAAGCTGGAATAGATTGCCTTTGGGAAATAAATTTGATGACATTCGTATGAAAGATTTCTGATCACTGTTATTAATCTTAAATTTACAAATATCCTTTGAGATAAATGATTTTGCTTTTGGAAAAAAAGAAAACCCAGCTTGTTAATGTATTCATTTAGAAAATATGTGTCTATGTCTGCAAGAAGAAGAAGATTTAAGTACTTAATTCAAGAACTATTAGATTTCTTTCTTCAGGTGATTTGATTGATCAATCCACTAGTGTGCGCTGTGGTATTAGAAATCCTAGCCACTCACACATACTCCAAACTTAATTTACAACAACAAAAAAAGAGGATTAAAAAAAAAGAGAAAAAACTCCATCAAAGCTTAAGTAGGATTAAAAAGAGTGTCAGCTTCTTTTTAATTGTTTTTCTAGTATTGTTATTGTCTAATTTTAGTAATAACTACAGAATGTAATCCACATTTAGAGTCATAATGTTAATATTTACACTAGACAAAACTCAAACTAAAATAAAATCATGCCTGAAATGTAATAACCATAATCTGAAGTGAAACCTTTTTATGATACTTTTAACTCTCCTATTGGTGATATTTTATAAAACAGGCTTCAGAGCACAGCTTCTTGAAGAATAAATAAAGGGATTCCATTTGTCCAAAATCACGAATAACGAGTTTCTAAAATGACTAGCTACTTATTTATGTGATTAAGGTGTCACTATCGTATTGCAATGTTGAAAGAAAAGTCATCTAACTTCAATGACTGTTTGTCCTGATAAACAAAATAAACTTCTACAGCTGTATTCTTTGTCATACTTTCAATTTTCCCTAGGACTTGCAAACATTCTGCAGTTACATCAGTTTAAATTGTTTATTGATTCCAATAGATTGTATAAACACTTTGGAAATATAGCTCAGTGACCTAGAAAAAGCCAGATCAATCAGAGAACTTCTCAAGATTAATTTTAAATATGTCGTGTCGAGTACGATCAAGAAAACACAACACAACCATTTTCCCTTGTAATGTGTCTAAAGGCATTTATTTTCTTTTGAGATATGGATTTTTTTTTAAGGTCATACACACAACATCTACCTTGATGGAAAAAAGAAAGAAGCATAAAGATTGTGCTAAAGATTAAAGTTATTTTCATGTATAATTTTATCCATTAGGATGAAATACTCCATTAGAAATATAAACAGGATACATCCACCCATACACTCCAGTCAAACAACAGCTTGCAAACTTGAGAGCTGTAATAAATAGGAATTTTCAAATGTCAGACAATCCAATCATCCACTTGCACACAGCAAAAATGTTAATATCACATTTCAGCAGGAGATACCAATATATTTCATATCAGCAGAATTAATGCAAAAGCCTACTGCAGCACATTTGCAATGCCTATCGTGACACCTTCCCCCACCATCACACCTCCAAGTCTTGTGAACAACTCGGTGCATGTGGCCTCCATGAAGAATTCATCAGCTTCAACGACACTGACTTCATGCTGAGCAAAACCTCATGCAAGGACAAACTATCAGAGGACAGAAATCAATGAAGTACTGTAGTACCAGATTCACAATTGGAGAGATCGCTATTGTAATTGGGGAGAAGAGGGAGAAGAACTCTTAAAGCTAAGTATAACCTGAAAAAATCACAATCTGCAAGAACTTATACGTAGAACAAGAGATTCTCAAGAAAAGCAAATATATTTAATTCTGAAATAGAAATAAACCTCACAGATTTTATATCCAAGTAGGCATTTATGCAGCATTCACAGTGAGTGGAGAAGTTGCTTTATTCTCATTTAAGGGACTCAAAGTGGCAATTCAGTACGATGAACTTGGTTCTTAGCGTATACAACTCTTGATGGAGGCACAATAGAAAGGCTGGGCTACACTTAAGAATTTTATTTGTCTACTTAGTAAAGGACGCAATTTTGTTTTGCTTTCTCTGAAAATGACTGATGGCTATGAACCTTAGTGTAAATGCAGCTTACCAGTGCAAAAGTGTTTTAGAGAGTATATTGGTATAGTTTCTGAATTGTAATGAAAACATATCAGCATACAAATACTGTAAGAATGCAAGGATTTTAAGTGGAGGAAGTATGCTGCTTTCACAAGGCCTTAAAGCTAAGCACAGCAGCCCGTATGTTTGGAAGCAGAAGCTGACAGCTTAGCTGTGTGCCCAATTGCTCTCCCTCTTCAGCAAGAAATTTTAAAAAAGTAAAAATTTCTCACCCATTCTAAACAGTTTCTCTTACTTTCAAAAGCCCTGTTTACAGTTAGGCCTTGAACCACTAGAGATACGTTCAGTGCTGAGTTTTTAAATTGGTAAATACTTTCTTTTCCTTCCTAAGCTTCATACCTAGTCCTTAAAACCGGGGCATGATGTATCATCCTCTTATGAAAAGTGAATCCCAAGCAGCAGACAGCTTCCAAGATGTCGAGGAAGGCCAAATACTCTAGCTGAGCAGTTGCCCCAGAAAGGTTCAAGTCATTGTGGTACTAAATCGTTAGTATGTCATAAACGGGCTGAACCTCCTTATCCTCTTTGGAAGCTTTTCCATTGCCTTCTGTCATCTCTGAATTTATTCATTTATACACAAAACAGCTTTGACAGCAATCAATTTCAAATTTACTTACTGCTGCAGCAAAATCAACCAATGAAAATGACAAATACTACAGATGTTGGTCAAAAACATGAAACAAAGTTTAGGTACTGCTCAGTTTTGCAGCATATAGTATGAAATAACTGATCTTCAAGTGTTGATTTCCAGAGGTTAAGTTAAAGTATGCAAAATAAGAAAACTTCCCCAAGAGGTGAGACTGATAAACCCAAAAGATAACAATAACAAGCAATAACAATCTTACTACCAAACTGAATTCCAAAAAAACAGAAATAATGACTTTTAAATAGCTAGAAATAATCATGAAACCTAGTTGCAGCCTCTCCTTAGAGAAAGCTTTTTTTTTCTAAAAAGTCTCCTAAACTTTTCAGTGTTCCACTTGGCAGTAGAAAGTTCTCAGAATTTAAACACACTCTCACAGAAGTAAACCCTGTCTTAGGATGCATGCCACTCTAAAATATTCGGTGAACTACCTGTCGTCTGGATTTTGCTATGCAACAAAACTAGTACCCAAGATCCTGGGGTGACATTTCAAGATCACTGAAGCCAAAGCTTCTGATAACTGGTATTTTCAAGGACTTCATGTAGGATCTAGTCTTACATTAGCATCTAACGATTAGTATCTATCATTATGTGTGTCACTAGTAATAGCTAACCTCATGCTGGTATTTCCCTAGTACTTGGAAAAAGATAACATGAAAAGATGGTAGTAAAACAGTAGAGGAATATTACAAAAGGGCGTCTGATCCATAGAGTTAACCTCTGTCTTACTTCAGACAGAACTTAGATTTTTGTTAAATTTAATAGTAGGCAAGATTACATATTAGCAGTATAGTCAGGAGAACATTAAAAAAAGACATCAAGCTGGACTTCACTCTGGAAATGATTATTCTTCAGATCAATGACAAAAAAAAAAAGCAAAAGCCTGCCATGCCCAGAGTAGGAAAACGAACCCTTTGATCCCAAATGCATGAGAAGTAGCTTTGCCTCTCAACATAGCAGAAATGGTCAAATACTCCTATGATTGCTGCAGTCTCGAGAAAAAAATTTCTCTTGTAGCAGCAGATAGCTCCATGCTGAGGACTTCTGTCATTACCTTACAGAATCCACCTCACTGTTTCTCCTTTTCTTTACGAAAGGTACTTTGCTGCAGGTTTCAGCGCTGCATGGAAGGCTTACCTTGTAAGTCCCAAGAAAAGCACCATCTTCCAGCAATGCATGAGGATGTACATGCACTGTGAAAACAAGGACTGGACTTTAATTTTGCTTTCCTGCAGCAGCATTGAGAGCATATAGTGCTAATGCTCTTTGACAAAGCATACAGGTTACTTATCTACGCACAAAAGGATACTTATCTATGCACAACCAACCAGTCTGTGGGGGCAAGTCACCTGCATTGACTGAAGTTGGCCCCACATCATGGGCAGGAATTGAAGAGCGTGCA
>Ga0181612_154241_pt1 | contig 22324 bp, 17 predicted proteins | sample HoacroProtozoa21_FD_119630 | JGI IMG/M metagenome (GOLD analysis project Ga0181612, IMG submission 119630) | Hoatzin crop microbial communities from Cojedes, Venezuel. Combined Assembly of Gp0051906, Gp0051904, Gp0051908
TAGATGACCTTTAAAGGTCCCTTCCAACCCAAACTATTCTGTGATTCTGTGATCTTCAGATTTTTTTTGTACAAGAGACTCCAGTTCATGTTAGAAACAAACACTGTAGTATTAGGAAGGCAACACACTACTTTGTTCTGCAGTTGACATCTCATGCTTCATTGAAGAATAGCTTTATTAAACCAGCGACTGCTTGTAGAGCTTCTCCAGCAAGATAAAATCTAAAGCTTTTTTTAAAATGTAGGCTTTTTTCCTTTCTCTCAATGGTGAAACAAGCAGAAGCACGCAGACTCGCTGCATGTTGCTTCTCCATTCATGGAAAAGCTGAATTCAGAGCTATCAAGCCAGTTTCCTGTTTAAATTGCTGGAGTTTTTGTTGCCCGGAACTGGAATTCAGATGAAGCAAGAACCAACTATTTCTCTCTGACCTTGACACATGTTTGTTTTTCTTGGCCAGCTGAAAAAATGTTAGAATAAGCTTCATGGAAAGGCAATAAGAGAATAAGTAAAACCTTGCATGTAGTTTTTCAGCAACTGGTTGCATTTCTTTAGGTAAGTGATTCAAATAATTGTAAATAAAAATAATTGTAAAACTCCCAGGAAATCTTCCTGTGGTGCTAGAATTGATGGATGAAGAACTGTGATTTTGTGCACATTTGATTGATATTTGATCATTGTGGAGACCCTCCCTGGAAAGATGTTACTGTGCTGAATGAATGAGAGCAACTTTTGGCTTCAGCCTTTGTTCTGTAAGGTACTTTAAATGAGGAGGGCCTTCAGTGCCCAGCAGCTGTGTTTCTTCCTTTAGGGCTTTCACCAGTGGAGAACAAGAACAATAACAATAACGTGGAGATAACTTAATTATAAAATGCATAGATGTTGTTTCATGTATTTGCTCAATAGGCTGGAGACATGAGAATACGAACCAGTGAAGCAATAAGCATTCTTCTAATAAAGAAGCGTTTACAAATGAACTAGCGTTTAAATTCAGTATTTCTGCACTGTGCTGAAGATACATTGTGGTTTTATGCCTTGGAGTTTAGTATGTTTATGTCAGAGGGCTATTGGAGTAGTTTAAATATTTTTGGGTTGGAAATCCCTTATAAGGAAATGTAAGGTGATACACGCTGTTCATTCGGTTGTGCTTTCCAGTTATTTAATGTAGACGGAAACATATTTCACTTCAGCTTTGTGAAAAATACCAATCTTAATAATATCAATACGAAATGTGAGTCTCTTCTCAAAGCCCCACACTGTGTAGTTAGAACTAAGCTGGACTACAAATTGCTGTTTTTGCAATACAAGGAGTTATAATGTAGTATCTCACAGCCTAGCAACAGCTCTGCATCGGCATAGCTCACCGCCTTAATTAGATGCTGCTGCACAGGCGTGGCAGCCTAGGGTACAAACTTGCAGGCAAATCCCCGAATCTGCATGTGTTGTTTTCATTTACAATGTTAATGTAGATGACAAACATTATTAATGTAGGGTAATTAGAGTGCGTGTCCAAAACTTTCTGACATCTTTTCAGTTTGTTTTATTTTAGGTTGCAGGAAGCATTATGAACTCTGAAAAAGCTGTAAATAGAGGTTAAGAGAAGTTACTGAAAACAATTGAGTTTTAAATGGGAAAGCCTTTAAAATTGTTACTGTTTCTCTTATTCAGATGTCTAGGTATACTTCAAGGTTTCTAAACCACTTTTTTGAGGTCTTATGTAGATTCTGGGTTAGGAGAAATACTTTGAAATGACTGTTGGGATGAATGTTGACAATAGATGGGTCCAACTCTTTTTAATGATTTCATAAAGTTGTTATTCAGTTAAATTAGACCTTGCTGCACTGATACACATCTGGTCATTACTTTCTTTTGGCAGGATTTCCCTAACAGTTTGCCTTCATTAACAGCTACCAAGTGACTCTTAGAAAATAATTAAAATTTCATTTGATGGTATTTGTAATACGATGGCTGTATTGTTGCTGGAAAGTGAAATCAAATGCTTGTTAGCCGCAAAATCTCCACAGATGAGTTTCACTGTTTCAAACAGAGAAAGTATTGGTCTTACAATGAAAGCTGTGAAGGCTGGTGTGTATACTGATAATGTCCTCTCTTCATAGTAGCATGCCATTCACTCAAGAGATCTATTGGTGTTTGGGTACTGAAGGCCCTTAAAATCTTAGGACATGTTTTTAAATGTCAGTGCTGAAGAAAACAAAATCCCTGCGGTTAAGTTTTTTTTCTGCTTGATTTCTGTTCCTCCCCTTTGGGTGCAAGATGCTTGGCTTGAATTGGTCACTCGAGTCCGTTCGATGCAGGCACAAGGAGGATGTCTCTGAAGCTCCTTGTAGGCAGTCGTGGCGGTGTCTGGTTTGCAGTAGGGAAGGTGTCTGTGTTCTTGACAGCCTGTGCGGTGGGAAGTTGTGACACAGAAACGGAGCAGGTAGCAGAGTGGGAGGAAAGGTGTGTGTTCTTAGAGCTTTTTTTTTTTTTTTTCTTTTTGAAGTGACCCAGGGAACCACCACTATTTGCCTTCCTAGCTTGAAAGCTGTCTTGTCAGCTTTTCTGGAGACTGCTGACCTCTCACATATGTTCATAAAAAGGCAGGGAATGGAGTCAGCTTTACCTTGGCGAGGCGTGTTCCCACCGCTCTGCCAGAGATGCTAGGTGGCTGCAGCGCCGGCTGTTTTGCAACTCGCCATGAAAGATAAGGCTTGCCCTGAAATTCCACGGTCACGTAAAAGCGACTCCCCACCCTTCAACTGGAGGTGGCTGGGCTGTAAGATCTGAACACGGGGAGGCCTTCAGCCTTTGCTTGTACAGCGGCAGATGGCTTGAGATTTGTTATTAATAGTCACGGGAACATAAGAGGGTCTGAACTGGGTCAGGCTGAAGGTTTGTGTTCTCCAGTATCCTCCCTCTGACAGCGCGTGGTGGCCGCTGCTTGGGGAAGGAGTGTGAGAAGTGGAACAGGCCTTTGGTGGTAATTCCTCCTGGGGTACTCTCCCAGTTTGACCAGTTTGCAGCTCAGTGACTTCCTAAGCTAGAGGTCATGTCTGTGTCTTCTTGGTTTCTTAGCCCTGGATGGGCTTTTCTTTCATGAGTTTGTCCGTTTGCAAATGTTGAGCCTCCTTTGAATCTGTTAGGTAGTGGTGAGGCGTTAGACAAATAGGGAGCTTGGTTAAAATTTTGGGTACCTTGGTTTCCAGCTGGGTTTAAAAGGAAGTCTGGTGCAAAAGGAAAGAATTCCAGTTGTATAAGGAAGATAAATGTCAGCCTTGCGCTTAAAAATGAAAACTGAAGGGCTGGTGTCTCCCTGTTTGTGCGGGTGTAAGTGGGGAGTGACTCCACAAAAGTCTGTGCGGTAAGCTGGGATGGATGCTGTCTGACTCAGCTTGGAATTTGACTCACAGTTTGTAACCAGAAAAGCCTCCTCAAGTGTGCTTAAAACTCCTGTGAGCCGTTGGTCTCTCCACTAGCCCTTGGGCGAGAGATCCTCGTGAAATGACAGAGCTATATAAAACTGCTGTAATAGGATTCCCCAAAATCAGTTGCCTCATGCAAGAGGTACCATGTTGTCCCATGGTGGGGCCCCATGGGGGCCAAACAATGTTTCAGAGGCTGGACCAGCCTCGGTTGGTCCAGTCATCTAGAAGGCAGCATGAAGAAACATCTAGGTAGTAGCATGAGACCACCTTTTGTACTTTTGGTTTGTAGTCTGCAGCATATGGAGGAACATACCTTTGTACCTTTGGTTTGTGGTCTGCAGCATGTGGAGGAACGTTTGAAGGTGATAATATGCTAGAGAGTAACATAGTGAAATAGGTGCTAATGCAGACTTTTATTTTCCAGCATTACTGGTATGTCTCAGAGGGCTGGCCTGTTGACTTCTCTTTTACAGAACACCTAATAATTCAGGTTGAGATAACCCAATCCTTTCCTCTTACTGGTTGCAGTGTTAGCAGATGCTGCAGCTGCCTTTAGTCGTACCCAAGACAGACTCAGTTTGCAAACGACAAACCCAGTGAGACACTGTGGGGTTTGTCTGCTCCCTCAGAGCTGTCTTGTCTTACTGTAGTGTTACCACCATCTATTCTACTTACGTTCAGGGTTATGGTTTACTAGAAACATTCTGGAAGAAGATCAAAGTGTTTTTAGTACTGTTCAAGGTTTTGCAATGTTTGTGCCACATTTGCACCACAAGGCACCTGGCAGATAGAACAAAGGACTTCTGTCCTGTAGGAGAAATATGTGGGGCTGGGGAGTGTATGGCACTGGATGTCTGTCAGCAGGTATCTTGATTGTTTTTTTTTTATAGTTGTACAGGCTCATACAGTTAAGATAGTTTTTAACACTGTTTGATCTTTAGCGTTCTTATAATTAAGTCTAGTTGAAAGCATTAAGGAAAACAGATCTCCAACATTATATACCCAAGTCAAATATTACTGTTTCCCAAACCAAATCAAATAGTTTGTTTCCTTTTGCCTAATTTTTTGATTACATGTAAATCCCATGGAGAAAGTGGAGGCTGTGCATGCTCTGTACATCTGACCATCTACTGAATGAGTATGTGGAGTGACTGTTCTGTCCCCCTGCATTAGATGTTTATAGGTAAGCTGCTGTAGCCTTCTGAGGAGAGTTTTATGGGTGAAGCAGAGGAGGAAAGGAATACCACATCTGTTTGCTTCAGTTACGGTGTTCCCACTTCTTAGGATTTTGTCAGTGGAGAAGATAGGAATCATTTCCTGAAGCCCCTTTTTCTGCGGTCCAATGGTTGTAAAACAGATGTCAGCCTCTGAAAACAGAAAGTTCCTCAGCTTCATGGTTGTTGGAAGAAGCTTGAGACATGTCTGAATGTACTGTAAAAGCTCAAAAGGCAAATAAGAAAATCCACAGCTAAGTTATGTTCAAAAACCTCTCCTAAGTCTTTGGATGTGTCATGACATTTGAGTGCTTGACCCATGAGGTTTAGTGCTCTGAGTTGGCAGTACTATAATCATCATTTTTATTGTGCTTTCTGTGCCAGTTTTAACTATACCTGGGTTTTAATAGTGTTTTTAACTAACACCTTGACTTTATTTGTTAATTCAGTTAATCACACACGGGAAGTTCAGGAGGTACTTCAAAGCCTGTCAGTAGAGAAGTGCGATACAGTGAGGAATGTTATTTAGCATTTAGTAGTAAAGCTGTGTTTTAAGAGTTGTGATGCTGAAAGGAATTGTCTTGATTACAATCCTGATACATGGGTTTTATGAAAAAAGTTTCCTTATGTTTAGAAAATACAATTATAGATGAAGTGCTGTACTTATGACCCCATACACAGTAGTAATAATGCTGTGTATGTTTTTCATTTAAGAATGTGTGTTTTACTGTTAGTCAAGTTGTGAGGCTGGGATTCTTTCTTTTTTTTTTTTCTATATGGCAAGTTTTTTCTTGTGAGGAAATCCTCTCTTCAGATTATAAACAGTGATTTCAATAAATGTACCCATTACCTAAGGAAGTAAATATAGGTGTGCTTATCTAAACCTGTTTAAAAAAAAATAAAATCCGAAATACTCTAAAGTATTAGCAAACATTTTAGCTGACTGTTGTAAACCTGACGATTAGATTGCACCTGCCTGAAAATGTGCTTTTAATCAGGCATTTCAATGAGTTTTGCGTGATATTTCTACTGAAAGAAAAACCTCCTCAGCGTAGATTGCTTCTTTTTATTTGTATGCTCTGCGTTTAGTGCTGCAAGTGGAGTGGCCATGGAGTACTAAAGATAACATATAGTTATAAATGGTTTGTTTTGATAGTAGGAAGTGTCAAGTAACTGTAGTGTGAGCAGTCGTTTATATACAGAGCAAGTTGAATGTTGTGCTGTTACATCGTGATTATTTAGCACTCTCTACAGTGTAAAATTATATTAAACAGGGAGTAGGTGAGTAATACATGGGTGAGATGCAGAAAAGTGAAAGCAATAAAAAAGATGCGTAACGAAAAATAGGAGAATGATCTTCATGTATGTGGCTAAGAAACACGGCGTTTGTGTGTTAGGAATAACATCACAAAACATCCCATAATGAACCAGCCGCGCCGTAATCCATGCTTATTTGTTGTGTAACAGGTTTAAGGACTTAGCAAGGTGGCTCAAATTCTGCTCTCAGAGTTAGAGAGTCACAGTTACATTGTGCTTCTCTGGTGGGGATCTACTTGCTTCATCATCTTCCTGAAGAGGGAGGGAGTAGATTTGTATTTGCAGAATGGTACAACGGGTGATATAAAGCAGCACGCACGTACTGCAGGAGAGTGAGTTTGGAAAGCCTTTACATCAGCCTTACCGTCCCAGGTGTAGAAAGAGACTAACCTCTGTAAGAATATCTCACTTGAGGCTCACCACTAGGGATCTTATACTTTAATTTGATGTTCTGCACAGCCCACTTTTTTCCATTTGCTTGTGAATTGAAGAAATGGAGAGAGAAGTGTTTCCTTCAGTGGTATGTGGCACTTGAAACTTACTTGTCATTATGCTTCTTGTTCGTTGTTGTTAATGTCCTGTAGATGGATAACAAGGGCTGAAAAGCTATGTTTCAGAAAGGCAAAGAGAGGCTAGTGACGTGTGATTTATGGTTTGTTCATTTCTGTGCTGTCTGATGGTCCTTCTGGTTCACTAACAGGAACTCTGGGTAGGCAGAAGAGGGTATTAGTTTACTTTCGGGGCTCATGGGAAAGAATCTTGGTTTCTCAGCTTTTGGCTGTGCCTCTGATGAAAAGAGGGACTTTGAGAAGGTGAAGCTTGACTTTATAATGATAATTTGCTCTTAGAAATTATTTGAAGTCAGAACATTAGGCACTATATAAAGTATATAAAAGAGCACATATAAAAGATCTCAAGTCGCTGCCTTGAGGAGTGTACGTACCAATTAGAACATAGCAATATGTACTACGCATATTATGCATTAGGGGGAAAAAAAACCCCAGCAAAACCAAGTGATGGATTTCAGTTTGGAAAATAATTTTGAATCATTGATGGAAAATATGCTTTTAAGAAAAGCAAAAATGGTTCTAAAAGCAGTGTCGAAACACAAGGTTGCAAGTGGCAATCCGATACAAAAGATGCATTAGGGAGCGTGAATCACTGCCCACACAAAAGAGAGTGGGGTGGAACTGTGGAGGTCCTTGAGGGAGAAGAATGGCACTTGAACCTAACTCGTGAGACATTTGACCTGAGTGTTGGCATCCTTTGATTTTTGGAATAGTGCTGTACTGTTAGCAGCAAAGTTGCTTGAATAGACCAGAGGGGAACAGGTTATGAGCTTGGTGGCCGGAGATACCTCGATGGTAATTCAAGATAGAAAAGCCTGAAGAATGGGCATCTTCTAGGGAAGAGGACAAGAAGGGGCAAGAAGGAGGCACTCAAGCTTGTGCTGAAATGTCCTGGCAAACTGGGAGCCAGTGAGCAGGGACTGAAGCCGTGCAAGCGAGGCAGAGCCCAAGTGGAAGATTTGTCATGAAGGACCCAAAAAGGTTTGAGAGACAGAAGGAGGCGAAGGTGCTTCTGAAAGAAGCAGAAGCATTGAGGAGAACGGAGAAAGCAGAGGCTGAAGAGCAAGCAGACGGAAAGGGAGGTGTGGGGAAAAGAACTGGCCTTTAAACTCCATCCGCCGGATGGTAATAGCTGGGGGAAGGGAGGCAGCGCCTGGCAGCTGCCTGCAGGTGATCCAGAAGGGATCTGACAGGCAGGCGCTGTGCGTGGATGGCTGGGGCTTGGAGGCATGGTGGTGACGGAGCCGGGTGGGAGGGTGGAAGTAAGGAGGTCAGCGCCGCGAGAGGGGTGTGGACGGGGACGTGGGCTGCGGCAGCAGACGAAGCGATGTGCCTGTAGTGATGGTGACGAGTTCTCTGTTGCGAAGAGCATGCGAGAGGGCAGGGTGGTGGTGTGTAGAGGTGGTGCATAGCCACATTTCTTTGAAGCGGGAAATAAAGTCTAACTGTAGTATTTGCAAACAGATTTATGTTCTTGGTGTGTGTAATTCGTGTGTGTCGTACCAGCTGATAGATCTGTCTTGCAAGTTGTACTGTATGGCAAAATAAACAAACCAGCAACAGCCTGTGCAGCAGACCTTTCTTCCTTGCAGGCTTGTTTGCTTGCTGTCCTATGAATGGTAATTTCAGGGGGTTTGTTTTGTTTTTAAGTAGTTGCTCAGCATCTGTGTGCTGAGGCTGTATGAGAGCTAAGTAGGGACTGGGTTTTGTTCCTTTGCTTTTTTTCTCTGCTCTAAGCTCTACCTTCCTGTTCCCCATGCCAGCAGTGAGCTCGGGGATGGTTTTGGGGATGGATGTCCATCCAGGCCCTTCTCTTTCATGGAGGATGTAACACAGAAAAATTTCTGCACTTGGGTAAATTTCTATCTGCTTTTGAATTTCTGGGTAAACAATTTGTATGCTGTAGGTAAGAGATTGGCCCAAAGATTCGAAGTCTTTGAATAGATGGCAAGGGGAGGGGATGTGCATGTATCTGTTTATGTAAGGAAAGTGGAGCAGTTCTGAACAGAGTTTTCAGGCTTTATCTTGTGATACCCACAATGTCCTGACCTGCCAAAATCTGAAGCGTGTGTTGTGTGGTAATGAGAGCAAAGTTAACGCTGTTGATAAAATGTGCCTTGAAATCGTTGTGTATAAGCAGCAAATGGAATCTGTTTGTCTCTTCAGATGATACATTGCAGTGATGTTCCACAGAGATAGTTCAGCACTTCATACCAAAATAAGCCAGACCAACTGACAGCTGAAAGATTTGATTCTGGGTTTAGTTTCTCTTCTCTTGGCTGGGAGGTTTGAAATCCAGAGAAAGTCATCTTGTGCTTTGTGTTCATTCAATAGACAGGACTATTGCTTTCTTCCCTTTGTGTTTAAAAAAGCAAATAAATAAAAAGAGGAAAAAAGTTGTTACCCTAATATGTAAGTCAACTCGTGCTTTATGATAATATCACTTTTGTTGTACTGGCTGTACCTGTTTGCTTTTCTATGCTGACAGTGATGGGCCAGTGCGAGATTGAGTATGTTTCACAGCTGGGTTTATCACATATGTAGTGGAAGTAGCTTTTAATGATGAGAACTACAGCAAACTCTAAAATGAATTAATAGGGTAGTGAAGCAACAGCAGACATCTCATCTTGAAAACTGCTGGTGAGTTTAGACACCTGTGAACCCCTCTTTTGAACTACTAGCGGTCACCTGTTTTATTACCAAGTGTAAGATAAGGTCATCTACACAAATCACGCTTGTGGGTGAAGTGATATTTAGGGTTACTGTGTATCTTAGCAAAAAGAAGGTGAAATGAAGGTATTTGTGAGACACTGGCTATCTACAGACTGGGCTTCAGCACTGTCCTCTACTGGTTTGCGGCTGGTGTCATGGAGCCCAAGCTGTGCGCAGTTTAAGCAGCGCGGCAGCTCCCGGGTCTCAGCAAAGTGAGTGTCAGCTGGGCTGGTTTGGGATCTCTGAAGTACAGAGTGTCTGCGCTTGAGCCTGGGCATAGTCTGCATGCTTGACATTCAGAAATGTTGCAGAGAATGGAAAAACTGTGATTGAAAGTCTTAATTACCTGCTTAAGTTCTTAAACGTTTAAGAAAGCTTCCTAAAATAGAGCTCATCCATGTTGTTTTGCGCTTTGCAAGAGCTTAAAGTGAAGTACTTAATATATTTTGTTATAATAAATGTATATGTTTTACATGTGTATATGTATTATAAAATATAACTTTATATATATAATAAGTAACTGACCAAGTGAAAAGTTTTGGTGGTCAGCATTTTGTGAGTTTTGTGTTGCTTCTTGGTGCTGAACAGTGATACCTCAGAAGGTAATGTTTAACAGAATGCTTTTATGGCTTATTGCATAGGATTATGCCTCCTTGTGTTTCAGGGCACAGTTCCTCTCCCTCTCTCCCCCACCCTTTCCCTCTCCCTCTGTGTCTCTTTCTCTCTCTTTTTTTTTTTTTTTTTTTTTTTTATAAAATTTTTTTACTGTTTTAAAAATGGGATTTTGAAAAGAGATAAGGAATTCTGGCTCAAAAGCTTGCTCCATTATTCCTGTATAATACTGTGTGGGGGAAGACTAAGCAAACAACTTGCTGGTGTTACTTCAGCAATACTTTTTTATTATGGTAAGGCTTTAATAGTTAATCATAACAACAGTGCAGTAATTCTAAATCTGTTAACAGGTTAACGCTTGGCAAGACTTGTATTTATAAGGTAATGATTTTACTGTAGCAATTTGAGCAGTAGGATATATTAGGTATAAGAGAAACAAATTTATTACCTTGAATTTCTTAATTCTCCACACAGCTTATTTCATAGCAGCGTACCGTAGAAATAATCTTTACCTTCCATTGACCTGCTGAACACATAGCTGTAGCTAGTAAATTTGCTTGGTATTAAACACACAGCTTTTTGCATTTGAGGTCTGCTGTGGGCAGGTCATTACAGCATGATATGAATGTACAAAAGCACTGAAGTTCGTTCCTCACTGCTGTAACTGTTAGTTGTGACAGGGAGGGATTTGGGTGCTTACGACAAGGTTGCTTCATGTAACTTTTGCTGGGGTAGGAAATCAACAATTCAAAATGTTTACTTTTAATTATCCTCATGTTTTTCTTGCATTCAGGTCTTGATTTACACAGCACAAAGGCATTCCAGTTTTAGCTAGTGGTATAGCTTCTCATTTGCTCCAAATTGCTCTCAAGGCACTGCGTGCACTGAGGGCAGCCGAGGATGTGGTTGGTGTGTAGCTTGCATTGATGGGGCAGATGAAAGAGGCAGCAAGAAGGGGTGGGTGGGTGCGGGTGTGTGTGATATACTGCATTCCCGCATTTTCTGCCAGCTGAGGATCCAGTCCCTGTTCTTCTGCAGATAATGTGAAAATAATAAAACTGAGACTTTCCTTGTCGTGACACTGCGAATAAAAAGATGCATTTTTTCCCCCCATTTTAAGATACAATTGGAGCACATAGCAGACCCTGTTGGCAGGAAAATACCCTGCCCATACAGTTTGAAATCAGCCCCCACGCTGCAGGTTTAAAATAGCCATGTTGCAACTCCATGTAAATTGGTTTGCAGTGGAAACCCTAACAAGATCATTAAATATAAAAGCACTGTTGGATGCTGGGAAAATACTGTGCTGCCCATGTGTATATGCATCTCCATAGACATGCATGAATAGACAGCGTCAATGCCATCGATTTGAATAAGGAGGTAATACACAATGTGGAGGTGACTTTGCTTGTATGTGTAACTGACTTATTTTTTTGTTTGATACTGTCAGAACTGTGGATGTTTCTTCAACTTTTCTTTTAATTTTTAGTACTTAATAGAGAATACTAAGACACTAAAGTAGCTCCTTTGCTGATTGTGGCCAAATAGGAAAACATTGTTGCATTGAAGTAAAATTGAGAGCTTTTTTTTGTTGTTGTTTTTTAGACTTTTTTTTTTGACCCTTATATTCAGAACAGGCAATACTATTACAGCATGTCAAAATAAGAGCTTTTGACTTTACAGTGTATATCATTAATGACCCTAGGAAAAAAACAAAAACCACATCTGCAGTGGTGCAGTTCTTGGCTTTTCCAGGGCTGATCAATAATCACATTGTATATTCATTCCCACCAGCCCCCACTCTGCGAGGTCAACTTTAACTACTAGTCTTTATATTTCAGAAAAAGGCCGTAGGCTGCCTTATGCATTAATAATCTTGGTCTTAGTGTTTTTCTTTGGATCTAATTTGCGTTTGCCCAGCAAAAAATCAGTAACTTTTTTTTTATTTAAATAGTTTATCTGTCATTTTTCATGAGAGCTTTTTCCCTCTTCTGCCTTCTGGTGCTGTGTTGAGAGGTCTAGGTAGGAGCTGCACTGAGGATGCTGAGTTTTGCTGCAGTTGTGCTATTTAAATGGGTCCTCTCTTGATTGTGTTGTAGCATGTGACAAGTGACAATGGGAGAACAACAATTTCAGGGCCTCGTGTCTGGATGGTAACACAGCTGCTGCAATAAAGTCGGGTTATGGCTGACCAGTCACATTTGGACAGTTATTTCTAATTAGAAGTTCTTAGTTGCATTGTGTTAGAAAATTCTGGTAGATATTTGGATAAAGTCAGTTCATTTTCTCCTCCTTGCCTTGAAAGATTAATGTTGCTTTTTTGTTTTGTCCTGCAGCCAGAATAAGTAGTCTTGAAAGAAAAAAACTGCTTACTTTAAAAGCAAGATTATTTTGCACTGTAATGTAGTGGTCTCCAGCAACTGCTGTAAAATAAAGGGTTATTGTGGGTAGTTCTGTCAGTGTTAGACATCACCACTAGTTTAAGTCTTGTGATGGTGACATTTTGTGATTTCTGCATTGTTGTTTTTTTTCCGTGAAAGTACTAGGGATATTGGTTCCCTTTTATTCATTTCTTCATATTAGAGGGGAAATGTAGTTTGTTCATAATGGATTATTGATTGGTCTGCGAACAGCAGAAGCCCCAAGGCCTTGTCATCAATGGTACTTACTCTCCCAGTAGTGAATGCATCGCTTCATGCGGCTATTTGCAACCCCAGTCTGTAGAATATAAGCCCGTAATTGTTACTCTAGTGCAGCGCAGTTTTTAGGGAGAGGAACTCTTCATTGTCATTATGGGATTTTCCCCCTCAATTTGTTCAAAGAATAGTCCCTTTGTTTTGGCAGCAAGATAAAGCTTGTCCTGGATGTTAATGATATATTTCAATTCATTGCTTAGAATGCTACAGTGTAACTAATAAAGTACATTTCTTTGTCTCCCAGAAGACAAACACGCACAGTATACTAAAACACAAAATATCTACTGAGTGGGTGACAGCTCTGCGTTTCTCAACGTACCCCATAGCAGTGCAAAAGCAAACTTCCCCCCCGCCCCCCTGCCTTTGTCTTGAACTGCTTCTTGAGGAGCCACAAAAAAATCTGGGTTATGGACGTTTTGCTGACTTCGTTTTGAGAGAGATCACCTCGCTGCAAATGCCTACCCCCGGCTTTTTCAGCGTTGGCGTTTTTATCTTTATTTCAGTGTATTCTTTCCCCTGCTAAGGGTGTGGCACCGCTTGAGAAAGTCCTGACTCCGCTTTCACAGCCCTGGCTGCTGCTCTGAAGCCTGCTGCAAAACGTCATTAGCTCACGGAGGGAGAAAGACACAAAAACACATGATGTATTTGGAGAAGCTCAAAATAATATTTCAATGTTCAGACGGCAAACTTTTAAAATGGGAAGAGCTTCTTCAGCTTCAGGGGAAGCCTGGTTTAAAATAATTCAACAAAAAAGCGTTGCAGAACGCTGCTTAAGGATTTCATAAAGCCTAAGCGGAAATAGACTAATAGAAATTCCTTGTTTGTTTTCCAGGAGCTTTTTATTTTTCCTTCCCAGTCCTGTGTCAGTTTTGGCAGGCTTAAGCAAACTTCAGGAGGTCTGTTGTCAAGATTGCTGCTTTTAATAACTGCATAGATATGAAAATTTGACAGTCTTCCACAACTGGCTCAGGGTTTTTGCATAGCTTTTTACTGAGTTAGTTTGGATTACGCTCAGAAAATCAGTTCAGAGCTATGCTGCCTTTACCTAATGGCGAGTTTAGACTATAGGTTGCAGAACGCCAGGATTTCCTGAAAATTCAGATATGGGCTTAGTATTTAAAGATAAGCTCGCTCTTCTGGTGTGGTCTGAAGGATGCTGTCAGTCCGAGGCAGTAGAGGGTCTGCAGGCTTGTGACATGGTCCATAAGAGGCACATGGGTGGGAGTGGTGCCTGAATGAGGACAGCAGGAGCGAGCCTTCAACGACGGTGGTGGCTTGGTGGCCCCACGGGACCCGGGTGTTCGGAGAAGCCGTGTCCCCTCACAGAGTGAGCAGGAGGCTGGGCAGGTGGAGCAAGGACGGTGGTGTCCCTGCAGCTTGGGGAGAAAGGTCTCTGCGGTTCAGTGAGCATGAAGGCTGGCGAGGCAGTTGTAAAACCTCCTGTCTTTCATCCACTCTCTTCCTGCACTTCGATCTCTTCTGGCCTCTTAACTCTGAACAACACAGTCTGTTCGGCTTTGGGGCAGCCTGAGCATTCTCAAATTGAGAGAGATCAGCTCTTTGAAAGATACAGCTTTCTCAAATTCACCTAGGTGTTTACGTGCTATGTCCCATCACTTCATCATCTAGAAGGAATTTCAGTAAGATATTTTTTTCCATCAGATCACGCCTCACAGTGTGTTTGTTTTCTTTTTTTTAAAGTCAGTGTTGATTTTGGCAGAGGAACACGGTACAGTGATTGCACCGTATATTCAAACCCCTTGGAGACTGGAAGAGTGATACTTCTCCAGTGCATTGATCTTTGAGACGGGACTTGAAATGCTCACACCCAAACTAAAAGCAGTTTGTTTTAAAATATACACTGTGCTATTTGAACAGGTCTGCGTAGCTTCCCAGATCATATGTTCTTGGTTATTACTTACTGAAGAGTTTTCCCTGCTTGCCACTACAGCCCATGCAATGTGATTTTTAAAGTCAGGTTTAATCGAAGAGAAATTAAAAAAGAATATATAGGCTTCTGTATGTTGGAACAGGAGTAATTCTTTTGTGTGTTTTCCTCTCAGTCTGTGCTGCACAGGCTATTTGTATGTAAGAAACAAATTTGCAATTACTTTTTCAGTGTGGTATCTCTTGCGTTCTATTTTTCAGTTTTCTAGTGTTGTTTATTTCCAATTTTTTCTATGAATTGTTCTCCAAGAGGCACGAAAGGTCCTTAAGAGGGTCTGTCTTGCCCTGCGGGGAGTCCTCGCAGCATACCCAGTCCTCTTCCAGAACATGCAGGTGGCATGAAGAGAAGAGCAACAGGTATTTCAGAGTGCTCCTGTTTAATTAAAGTGCTGTTCCCCTGTACTTTTGTGCGTGCGTCGCTTCAAGACTGCGTGAGGGTCGTGCAGAAGTTGTGGGGATTATGCAGCCACGTGTCGGCGTACCTGCTGCGCTACTGGCAGGGACGGGCGACCGTGGCCTTGTTGAGGAAGCCACGGCTGAGACTCTCTGTGGGCAATGAGTGCAGGAACAGGCGTTACAACTAACATATTTAGCTGAGCAAAGGCATTTCTCAGCGTGCCACCCCTCCTGGTTTGGGGTCTTTGCTCATGTTTCTCTTCCACCTTGCTTTATATACCAAACCTGCATGCAAACAGTGGTGATAAGTGCCTCGATGTATTTTTTTAAAGGGATGAAGATGCCTCCTGGACACTGGCCAGTGGCTTCTTATGTGAACTGCTGATCCCTAGTTCAATAAACTGAGGTGAAGCTAGTTCATATGGCCCTTACAACAGAGTGTCAAACCCCACTCAAGGAGCTGTACGGCATTTGGCATAGGCTGCAATGCCATTAAAACACACAAAATTTTTTTAAAGACTACGTGCTAATTTACGGTTGACATTCACTTGCATTTCCTTATGGCTTGCCTCTGTGCTAGTGGGGATCTGGAAGAAATCTGCAGGCTGGATGCAACTCTCCTATGGGTTCTGTGTGACAAGCAGGTGCTAAGGAGCTGCAGGCTGAGCTTGGATCAGAGCGATGATGAAAAGTTACTGGTTACCACCTAAAATTACTGAGAGTTAAAACATTTTTTTTTAGTAGCCTTAGGATAGCTGGAGGTGGCAGCGTTCCACGTGTGCTGAAAGAGAATTATTTCTGAATACTTTCAAATTCGTAATTATTGCAAAATACAAGTATTTTTATCATCGCAGTCAGCCAGAAAGAAAAAGAAACAGCTATGGCAAAATTTTACTCACAGCGGGAGAGTTGTCAGTGTGGTTTGGTTTACCAGTTGACGTCTTCCATCCCTTGTGCCATATTTGATGTTGAAATAATTGTTTAATAATTAATACTAAGGTGGAAATTATTAAGCCAAAATGTTATTTTCTATTGGTAGGATTCTTTACAAGTACTCTTTTCCTCATTTTGTATGTTCAGTCTTCTGAATTGAAGCATTTTTCAAAAGTGTCATTTTTATTTTGTATATGCTGCTTCTTTCCTTTTTGATGAACGCTAGCTTTGCTGTTCTGCAAGGAGCCCCTCTAAAAGAACTGCTATTAAGTGAGTCAAATGATGTGAGGAAGGAGTTGTGAGCTGTTCGTATATGTTTGTGTCAGTCAATCTACCAAAGCTTAAAGCAGACCTCCACACACTGTGTAAAGCAAACTCAGACTGGGTGGACACCCTTCCTCGCCCTGGAGTGTCTGTCTGTGGAAGGTCAGACTTGAAATTTTGTGAATCTTAAATGTGTATTGATTCAAATAATTCAAATCTAGGAATACTTTATTTCAACTTCTCAAGTTATAAATTGCAGTGCATTGACCAAGCTGAAGTAACAAAGATGAAACAATTTTCTCAGAATATTTTGGTGAAGATGATAGCACTTCTGTTAAGTATTTTAGACTAATAAAATAAATTGGTAATTTTTTAACTCTGACTTTTCCCCCCCTCAGGCCTAATTTAACATAGGGCTAGAGGGATCTCCTGCAAAAGTGGCTAATACCTCTCTTAAAGTAATGCTTTCTTCATATCCTCATTTTCATTCCATTAATGAAAATGCTATAAGTAAAGTGAAATATGTCATGGCTAAGCACAGGGAAGCTGTGGCCAAGTAAGCAAGGGACTCTGAAGCTTTGGATTTCTGTGTGCCTGCACTGCTCCATACAGCATTCTTCTCTAAGTTTGACTCTTAAAGCTCTTTTGAACTCTCAGACAGGAAACACTGTAGAAAATTGAGTTAAAACGGGATGAACATTAAAAAAAAAAGGGGGGGAAATAAAAAAGTCGCTGGTCTAAAAGTCAGTCTGCCAGTAAGCAGTGTTCTCATTGGTGTCAACTTCAGAGAATGCAGAAAGTAGAAAACATTACCTAAAATACGTGGAAAAATTTGTACCCAAAGCTTGCCTGCTTTTTTCCTACAATGGTGCAGAACATTTCAGAAGAAGCTGTTGCTTGTTCAAGTATACTGACGTGTTAAATGCAAGAAGTTACCCTGGTGTTTCTTTTCATGATTTTAATGAGAGGTCTCTGATTATAAGTCACTGTGGGTTGTTACGTTGCAGATTCAGATTACGGGTCAAATAAGTAAGTTGTTACTCTGAATTGTTTCATCCATCAATATGCAGTGTAACTGTGTTTGTGTTTGTTGGGCATGTTTGTACCTTCTGGTACAGCCACAACTTCCAGTGGCTGCCACTCTTCATATACCCAGGGGGTTTCTTCTGAGCCTGCCTCTCAATTTGGTTTTAAATGACTAATTTTGGAGATTAATTTAGATGCTGTTGTTTGTAAACTTCCTGCTCGTATGGACTTCTGAATTTCTGATCTGATGCGGTTTTGGTTTTTTCAGTCATAATAAATTAGTCATAGTATAAAAACGCTTCATCCAGGAACTGAAATTGCATTTATAACACATCCCTTAGATATTCCTGTCAGCTCTCTGAGGAAAAGGTAATTTGGGTAGATACTGTTGTTGTGTCTTAACGTGCTGAACAGTTAGTAGATACGCAGAAAATCAAACCCAGAAATGAATGTTCTTGTAGCAAGTAAGAGGGCTTGATTAACTTAAACATAATGAAGTTATTCTGTGATGTGTATCTGAGATGAGCATTGCATTAGTTTTACCTTGCTTTTGTTAGGCTCATGCTGGTGACATGGTTAGACTATTTATTTATAAACATATTGAAGAGACTCAGAGGTGAATACAATGAGAAACCTTAAAATTTGTAGCTCAAGGACTATAGCTCTTTATTCGTTGAGTCACAGATGTCAGGTGACGGATGTGTGAATATATAGTCTTGTTAATGTTCTGCATATTTTTAGCTGTATTTTAAGAAGCTGATATTTTCTTCATGTGGTAATAGATTGGTTCTCTGTATTAGAGAATACAGTATTAGTCATGTGGTGTTTGTAGTACTTAATGAGAATAGGAAGGGGGGAAGATTTTTGTTTCACAGTTGTCATAATTGGAAAAGAAACTATCTATGGAAATCTTAACCATTGATTTTTGCCAAATACAACGTGGAGAATTGCTGGTTTGTTTCATCTTGCATTGCTGAGGCAGATATTGACCCTTGCATTTAATCATGACAAGATACAAAAGCTTTTAAACTTGTATTAATCTGTTTTGTTAATCAGAGTTGTTTCTTGCTTTGTTTGTTTGTTTATGGTTAAGATTCTGTTTCATTGAGGTGGGTGGTGCTGTGGTTTCCTCTATGTCTTGCTGACATAAATCACTCACTTTTAAGATCATTTGATACCTACTCACATTGCTTTGTCAGATTAAATATTACATTTCAGGGTTGTTTGGTTTTCTCTTCATTGTCCATCAGGAAATAACTTTTAGTTTTCCTGAATGCTTTGCCAGGCTCTGGATTCTTGTTTTCTCTCTAATCAAAGTACTGAGCGTCCTCAGCCTCTGCGCCTGCTCCGTGCATGCCACATCAAGCACAGCAGAGCTGTCTGAGACGCAAAGTAATGCAGTTGCCAGCAGGAATATGATACTTGCTAAAGTCTCTGGGAAAGCCTTTTATCTTTGGCAAGTAAGTATTTAACATGAAATTACACATGATGGTAAAGCCACAGATTTAAAGTGTAATAACCCCCTAAAGAAATGTTTTCCTCATTTAAGGTGTATTTTTAGCCACTTCTGCCTGGTTTTGAAAATATTTTTCAGGTTTGCACTCCTTTTAAAGACACTGTGATGTCAGTGAATGGAAATGAGTATTTGCTCTTTTTTGGATTTTAGTTGTTTATTAATGATGCTTTGAATGCTTGTCATTGAAGTCTACAATATCAGCAAAAGGGAAGCTGCTGCTTTTTGGTGCATTAAATTGTGGTATATTGTGCTTCAGAATGTGGGGTGAGTGAATGAAGCTGCTGAATTAGAAATATGAATAGGTTTAAATGTATTGAAGAATCTACTTACATGATTTCTGTACATTCGTGTGATTTTTTTGTTCTTGTTTCAGGTGATCTATGCCATCAGCTTACAGAAGACACGGAAATAAATTGGCACGTCGGACTCTCTGGAGCAGCTGAAAGGAGAAGTGTTGCCCCAAGAATGAAGCAATAAAACATCTCTCTGCAGAACCGTATGATTGAAAACGTGGTCCAGCCCTCCTCTGCTGCCGGACATGCTTTTGTCCTCCTGCCCTGCTCACCCAATGTTGCAGTGATACAGATGGATCGTAGCAGAGGGGCAGAAATGGAGTTACGGAGATCCTCCAGCCCAGGCAAGCTGAGCAAGAGTGACATGGATGCTGACAAGACCATGTGCCACAGCTGCTGTATCTGCGGTAAAAGTTTCCCTTTTCAGAGCTCCTTGTCACAGCACATGAGGAAGCACACGGGCGAGAAACCCTACAAATGCCCTTACTGTGATCACAGAGCTTCCCAAAAGGGCAACCTGAAGATCCACATCCGTAGTCACAGAACAGGCACTTTAAGTCAGGGGCACGAGGTGGAGATGGGAGAGGCGCAGCTGGGGGAGATGGGAGTTTCGGAGGGCCTGGGTGGGTGCACCAGCCCCACTAAAAGCACATCTGCCTGCAACAAGATCTTGAACGGTACCGCTCAGGTAGATAGCAGCAAGATCTTGTTGAGAAGCAGCAAGAAGGAGGTCATGGAGGCGACGCCGGCTGAGGAGAATGGCAAGCTGACCTCCTACCAGTGCACCTTCTGCAAAAACAAATTTGAAAGGAAGAAGGATCTGGAGCAGCACCTGCACCAGGTCCACAAACCATTCAAGTGCAGGTTGTGTAGTTACATGACCCTGAGGGAGGAGACGCTGTTAAACCATATCGAGAAGGACCATATAACAGCTCAGGTCCCAAACGGGGAGGCCTATGCTGAGAACTGCAAGAGCGAGTTGAGTGCAGGCGAGTTCCCCTGCGAAGTCTGTGGTCAGGCCTTTAGTCAGACCTGGTTCCTGAAAGCTCACATGAAGAAGCACAGGGGGTCATTTGATCACGGGTGCCACATTTGCGGCAGGAGATTCAAAGAGCCCTGGTTTCTCAAAAACCACATGAAGTCACATGGCCCCAAGACCGGGAGCAAAAACAAACCAAAAAATGATTTGGAACTCATAGCCACTATCAATGACGTGATACAGGAGGAGACGATTGTGACGGGCCTGTCTCTGTACGAAGTTTGCACCAAGTGTGGAAATCTGTTTACAAATATGGAAAGCCTGAAAGCGCATAATGCTGTTCACTACCGAGCGCAGCGGGGCAGCACCAGGGATAAAGCCGAGGGCTTGACAGACGGGAGCCTGAGCTCCTCGGTAACGAAGCAGTTTTTCTTGCAGTGTCTCAATCTAAGGCCATCTGTAGGGCCGGATAGAGTTACAAGAGGACAGCCTGGGAAAAGAGTAGCCGAGCTGGATCCAGTCAGTAGCTACCAAGCTTGGCAGCTGGCCACCAAGGGGAAAGTCGTAGAGCCCTCCGAGTATGTGAAGTATGTGGGGTGGGACGAGGCCCTGGCAGATGCGGACGTGACTTACGACAAGGATAAGAGAGAGTATATCCTTGTCAACCAGGAGAAGCGCAAGCGAGACCAGGACTCGCCCAGTACTCCCAGCAACCCCAAGAAGAAGAGCTGCACCAGCGGGCGCCCGGAGAAGAGCGGTGCCGTCCCGCCGGGGGAGAGCTGCCCGCTCGCCCAGGGGGACCTGGACTACCGCCCGGCCTCGCGGCAGAGCCGGCGGGCCGCTCAGAACAAGTCCACCGAGTGCTTCGAGTGTGGGAAGATCTTCCGCACCTACCACCAAATGGTGCTGCACTCCCGGGTGCACCGCAAGGAGCGGAGGAGCGGCGGCGAGGGCGGGACGGCCGCCCAGCCTGACCGCTATGGCTCCAGCAGCGAGGAAGGGGGCTCGGGGTCTGTCAGCGGGCCCAGCACCCCCGGCTCCGCTTCTGCCCCGGAGGACTCGGCCACCTCCGGCCTGGGGGAGGAGGGGGCTGAGGAGAGCTCGGAGGAGGGAGCAGCCGACCCCTCGCTAGGTAAGATCGCTCCCAGCCTTGCCCTGCTCGCTCTCGCTGCTCCCCGCGTCTCCTGGTGCGGGACATGGCGGCGGTCACAGGGAGAGGTCTGTGAAAGCACGCGAGAGGTTTGACGGCAGTGTGGATGGGGTCCCGTGCCCGCCGAGCGCTGCTGCTTGTCTCTGGGTGATGACATGTTTCTGGTGCAGGCAATTAAAGCGAGATCAGAGGGTGTCTTCATAAGGTGCAGGTGAACTTGTGTTTCGGTTAAGATACTGAGAAGTATCTTAGTTGCCTACAGCAATGCGGTAGGGTAGGGTGGTGTCTTCCCTGGACATCTCGAGGACTGTTTTTCCCCGATTTATGGGTGTCCTGTGCACTGTAGTGCCTGTAGCATGCAGGTGTAGCATGGGCACAGCCTGTGTGGTGCAGCCCCGAAGCGTGTAAACTTGTTAATCACCAGCGTGAGAGGTGTTTCTCCCCTCTTCTCTGCTTCGCTTCCCAAATTGTGTTTATAACTCCAAAGGCTATAATTAATCTCTCTGGATTAAAGCGGTCCTTTGAGCCCAGCACTACTGAATAGAACAAATTATTCTCCAAATAGCAGCAAAGTAAATATTTAAAAGAACACCATTAAGCACTTTTGTAGCTTTTTTTTTTAATATTTTATTTTTGTTGTTCACCATTCTTTGTTTATAATACCCTTTTAGAAATGTGAGATTAACCACTCTTTCCTTACTAGCCTTGCACTGGTTTTTTGTTTGTTTTCTGTCTGGCGAACAGTAACGTTTTACTCTCATTTTCATTCCTTTTATTGTGAAGAACATAGTTATCTGTAGAGTTAAACTCATTTTCAAGACCATTGCGGATGAAGTAATCTGCACCATTGTGGAAGAGGGTGGGTTTACTCAATTAGTTGTGTTTTGTCAGGATTTTATATAATGTTGTGTTTTCTCTGCTGGCTACAGACCCTGCAGCAGCAAAGCAACATTTTCCAGAATTGAGTATTAGTAGTTTCACGTTTTTCATAAAGTTTTTAAGCAATGATGGATTTAAACTACTTTTGTGAAAGTCCCATGGTTTTAGGACAACTAAAGTTGGGGCTGACACTGCTTGGCAGTATAACTTTCAAAATGTAAGGCATAGAGGGAAGAGAACTCCAAAGGGTTGAAACTGTAAAAGATTAAACCCATCTGTTTGTCCTTAAAACTTATGAAAACGGTCCTAAACTTGATTTTGCTACAACTTCTATCAAGTCCCCAGTGGACAAATTGGGTGCACACTAGAACAGAAATGTAAATTAAACCAAGAACTCCA
>Ga0181612_153623_pt1 | contig 22317 bp, 6 predicted proteins | sample HoacroProtozoa21_FD_119630 | JGI IMG/M metagenome (GOLD analysis project Ga0181612, IMG submission 119630) | Hoatzin crop microbial communities from Cojedes, Venezuel. Combined Assembly of Gp0051906, Gp0051904, Gp0051908
AAACCTGGAGAAAAGGGGGAGACGCATCCAGCTTCCATGCAAATAACGATGTTTTTTCCCCACTTTTTCCTCCCAACTCCTCATACATGCTGATTCTTCTGTTTCTTTACAGTGAACCTGCTAGCACACTAGTCAACAATAATATCTTGTGCTCACTGCATTTGAGGACTTTCCAGATGAAGTATTCCTGGGGTAATGGGTAATTCCAGATTCTAAAATAGTTAAAATTGGGAAAAAATAAAATCTTCAGCAGTTAGAGCAGGAAATGTCAGACAACCTAAGTAACAGGCAGGCCTATCAATCAGCTCCATTTGCTGTACTACTGCCTAATGATAGGTCTTACCGATACATGTTATATGTGTAAGTATAAACATCGTATACTCCCAAATTACAACAAAAGTGATATAAGGAGTCTAAGGACTAGGTTAAAAAAGTAAGTTCTAGCAAATCTTATAACAGTATTGACTACATTTTATGCAATTTATGTCATTGACCTGACTCTGTTATTATATTTTTAATTTCAAAACAGTCACATTATTTTTCAGACTCAGCGCTTGATATCTTGCAGCACTGTAAGTATTCTGCCACAGCGAGTGAGGACAGCTTAGTGAATAAAATGTTACTTCCTATTAATAAAGTATATGCATTTTGACTCAATAACACACTACAATGGTCTCAAAACACATTCATTAAAGCTTTTGTACACTTGATGAGTTGAAAGCCTGTTCTGACTTAATTATCATCACAAAAGACCTTTGGTGAGGATAAAATAATGTACAGTCAATGTCTAGCAGCACACTTCTCTGTCAGAAGCAAGTCTGACTCTTCAGCAGATTTAATTATATTAACAATTTTTTCCTATTGATAAATTTTGCCTTTGAGAATATATTTCCCATCAGTAAGCACAGCTGAATATCTTTTCTAATACAAAACAATAGTAGCCATGGATCCTGTGATGCTGGACAACTCACTATATAGAACTCAAGCTAATCTGTTTATAAATCAAATAACATGACTTTTTACAGCTACATTCCTAACAATACATCTCAAGATCAGCTGGGTAGCCTCACAACACACCTTCAAGAAGAATATGAAGAAAACCAGCTTTTTAAGTCCTTTATCTTTACAAAAACTTAATGATCCACTTGGATTATGAAACCGGCTCACTGGTGTCTATCTGCCTTTGCACCTTTCTGTTCCTTAAGACAAGAAGCAGAAAGCAGTCAAAGCCTAAGCGATGCAACACACCTAGGAAGCCCAGGGTGCAGACACAAGGAGTAGAGGCAGAAAGTAAATATTAATATCAAACTTCTATATGCATATAAAGGATGATCACATACACTGGAAAAAAAACTGAATAATAACAAAAGCTAATCTGAGGATATTCTTAAAACCATAACAAGTAGGAGAAAATGGCAAACTGATGGTCAGCTGTCTATGGCAGATCTGAGAAAGCCCTGATTAGACAGAAGAAATCAGTTATCTGCATAGCAGGTAAGAGACTATGACGAGTGACTGGTGGGGTGGGGGAGTGAAGAGGAGAAAGTAATGAAGGGTCATACCCTACCTTCATCAAGGAGCAGCATAACATCAAGAATCATCAGGAAACCACCAAAATTAAGGTTTTACAGGGAGGTTTAAGTTCTGATCAAATCTTGTGTAACACTGGCTTAGTTTACGGTAGTGGGCCTGCCTAATTGATATATCTTGTAGCTGTTGACAACAGTCACAAATTAAGTGACAAAGCCTGTTGCTCTGTTCATGTCTTGAAGTAGCATGTATTTCACTGTCCACCTTCTTGAAGAACAAACTAGTGAGGAGAATGAAGGTATTCCTTCAAGGCACCAGCTGAACTGATGACTGGGAGCACTATCAGTATGTGAGAGCCTACAATTAGAGATTAACAGTTGGGTCTTTGTCATAACATCCTTTGGAAAAATCATCAGTATGAAAAGAATTTTTTTCTTGAATTTTGCCTCTTCATAAAATTAAACATTTTCTGGAATCTTGTTAAGAATGGTAACCCATTCAAAATAAATCTAATTGAATCTTGTTAAAACAAGATTATTGTGAATACAAATGAAAGTTATTAAATTTCCATTTTTTTTTTAAAGTTTCCAATTAAAATAAAACATCATGATTTTTTAACATGTCAAAACTAAACCTTCATTTTTTCCTCAAATCCGTGTTCTCCTAATTCTTTAGCCAGACACCTTTTGGAAAATCCAACGTATAAGAATTATTTCAATGGTGCAAATCTGATTATCACTATGGATCTTTTCATTTTCACTTTCTTCTCCCCTTCACTGATCAGTGCTTACTCTGGCATTTGTATGCCACCATCATGGTCTCTTGATCTTTGTGGTGTTAGCAATATTCTGAAAGATAAATGTTCCCTATTAAATTTCAAAACATTATTGATAATTGTCAGATGTCTAATTTATTTGTCCTTTTGGTAAGTGACGTCAAGTTGCCAGACAAGGTATATTCATTAAAAAGAATTATGCCTTGCACTCCTCTTTAGCATGAATGATTTGATTCTCTGAAGATAATCTTTGCCGCTACATTTTTTTACATACATAGATGAGATGGCTAGTTTAAGTAGCAGATGTTAAAAACACGCATTTCCCATTAAACTCTCATAATCCCTTCTTTTAAATTAATTATCAAAACCATATTTCAATTCTCGGTGGCATCCTGCTATCTTCCATCCTGTTTCTATAGAAAGTTTCCATCCTGCTATTCTCAATCCTTTGAATAATAGCTAGCAGGAGCCATGACGACCAACATGTGCTGCAGAACATCAAGCACTAGTCTGGGAAACAGAAGACAGTAAATAAGCCTCTCCTCTAGGCTCCCTTTCCCCCAGAAGGATTGGACCGGATGGTCTTTTGAGGTCGTCTCCAGCTTCGGCTGCTTGATGATTCCACATCTATGACTATGATCATGCGCTGAACACACACAGTGTCTCTGGCATCACACGGAGCCAGGTTTTTAACTGGTGTGATTCCACTGACTTCCAGTGGAGATAATGAGGCGACGTAAACTCTTTGGGAATAAAAAATGCTTCGTGTGTACACTGACTACTGGATCCTGCTCCAAGACTGGGACCCCAAAGCCCAGTTTCAATGCAGACAAGAGTCACAGCAAGCATCAGTATTATTGTTACTATATGAGAAGAGAGGCACAACAAAAATGCATGTGTGCTGTGAATATCTCCTTTCCATGACTTCTGCATCCCTTTAGCTCATCATCCCTTTTTCTTCTTTTCCATCATGCAGATAGAGAACTAGTTAATTCGCTGGAGTAAAGAATCATTTAAACACTTCTAAAATTTATTTTACCCATGCTTAAATCCCTGATACAGCATATCTGTATTTATATGCAATTATACTTCCAACTTCTTTAGAATTCATTTTCAGTTAATTTTGCCTTTCCACTCCAGCATCCAAACCTGTATCATACTGTTGTCTTTGAGTATGTCAGTAAAGATTACAACTAAGACTGACTGGGGAAAACAAAAAGATAATGGCCATTCAGTGATTTCTTCCTTTTTCAATTTTGCTTTAATATTTTATTTCCCAAAACAACCTTGATTTTAAAGCAGAACACATAGAGATGTTCTTAAAAATGTGTAAGAGCTTTTCAGATTTGGTTTTAATTTCAAAATAGGATCACATTTTTTAAACAAGGTCTAGTAGAAATCTTCCGCTTTAAGGAAATCAAAATCACTAGGTTACATTAAGTAGAGGCTAGCAAAGTCTTGATCATTTAAAGGTTTAATGCTCTGACTGAACAAATTAAAATAAGTGCTATCCAAGTGCAGAGAAGCAGTATTTAAATCATGGTTATTAGGCTCAGCTTTCTGCTATTTTTACAACATTTGAAACTGGCGCCTATACTGATAATTTCCAGACAATAAATAAATGCATATCCAGGGGTACATCAGCTAGCCTATCTGAATAAGAGAAGGTTGCTTTTATTACCCTTAACTCCTTTTTATTCCTGGAGAAAGATGAACAAATGTCTTGAGTGAGATCACACTGCAATATTTCTTTTTTGCTAATGCCGTTTGCCACAGTAACTGCCAATTTACTACAGTGAGTTTACATATTATCTAGAAATCGCTCCCTTTCTCTGCCCCCTCCCCCATCCCCCCAAATTAAAGTTGGTCACGTCAATCAAGCTTATTTTTATTGGTTGGAATTAAAGCAGTAGCAGGTTAAAGAGCTTAAAAGGGACAAAAATAGAAAAGATTTTGGTGCTTGAAAAATGCTCCTCTCAATTTGCAGCTTAGCGCGTAGAGGGTTTTAACAGGAGAAAACCCTCACCCAGGGCAGCTGGGCAGCATAACAGCTGGCTCCGAGCACTGTTCTTATACTGTTTGGAGAAAACACTAATAACTGTTACATGAATAACCTAGGATAATATGATTTTGAGAGCTCTTTACATCCCAAAATATGAAAATAATTCCAAAATTGATTTACTAGCATGATTTAATTCCATTAAAATCCATACATCTGCCTAGTTTTATAATAGTTACTTTTCAGAACAGAAAACACTTCACAATTTGGACTTGGTTTTAAACTTTCAAAAGTATCTCACTATATATATCATAAGCTCTTGACATTCATATTTATCTGGCATAGTCTCTCAAAACATGGTTGCTCTATTTTTTTGCTACTCTAAATTCACTATACTTGCTGAAAGTTTGCCAATGGATCAGATGATTGATAAATTTTGGCGCATTAGGTTGTCACTTTTCTATCTGATCTTTCCTAGAAGTTGCCTAAAAGAAAACTATGTTAAGCTGCTATGAGATTAAATGAGTAGACTAAAATGCCACCAAGAGGCAACAGAAAAATGGCTCGTGGTTAGCAGTACTGATAAATTTTAGTTCAGATTGCTAGAACATGTATATCAGGAACAAATCTCTCTAAGAACACACTAGATGATTGGGTGGGACAGCAAAGTATCTTTCTTTTATGTCATTTTTAACATCAGACCTGGATCATCTGGAATAAAATCAGATAATGAAACTAAGTAGAACTAGATGAAGAAGGTAAACAAGTAGGACCAGATGCAGAGACATGCATCTTGGACACAGTTCCCCAAATTAAATATGGTGTAATTGTCCCGTTTTCTAACAGATGAGTCATGACTGCCAAGACATTAGAAATTCTTTGCTACATTCTTCCTTCATCACAAAACAAATTTGTTTTCTCAATCAGTTAATTAGTATACAACAATATTCTTATAAAAGAACAAAACATTGAGCAAGAGATGATACATCATTGTCGTTTAAATCAGTATTAAGCACAGTGATATTTGACATGCCACAGTCTTTTCCCGTACGAAGAATAAGAAAAACCTTTCATACCATGCTCTTTTCCGTAGTACCACATCTCTTAACCAGCAGCAGCTCTTGATTTTGAGAACTACAATAGCCATTCTTTGAATTCCATCTGTAAGGAGCAAGAGTTACTGGCTTCAGGTCGTGTGGTCTTTCTTCTAGACCATGGTATCTTCGTTACAAGCCAGAAGTCTATTCACAGTAGCATGACAGTGCAGTCTTTGGTCTTTTGTCTATCTATCGGATTCAAAAGCAGTTACATCATTCACTTACAATGGATCATTCACTCCCAGGACAAAGGAGCATGGAGGCCACGGCTCGAGGAGCTACAAGTGTGCACTCAACTTCTTCAAGAGTGTTAAAAAGAACTTAAAGTATGAAAACACTGCAGAAGAGAAGAGATGCCTCACCAGGCATGCTTTTACCTTCTCTTTTCCAGCTCAGGAGCTTTTCTAGCCTTCAACAACACCAGCACAATACAAAACTCTTATTTTTGCAAGTGTTACTAAACGAGTAACTTTGGCAGGAGGGTTGGACTAGATGACCACAGAGGTCCCTTCCAACCCCTACTATTCTGTGATTCTGTCATTCTGTGAGTCAGCACAAGAAACCAAAGTCGTTTCAGAAAACCACCCAAATCTCATACCATTTTTCCCTGTAAGAAGTATCATGCTGTGATACGAAACTTCCTAAGTCTATGTAGCAGGTTTACAGACTATGATGGGTTTTGGGGTAACGGTTTTAGTAGCACTGGTTATAGATTCCTGAAACGCTCAGGATAACTACCCCAGAACATCTTTCCTTTTTTTTTCCCCTCAGAGTCCTAAGACAGAAATATATTTTGCGTAGTATTTATACATTCCCACATTAAAAAATATACTCCTTTCCTTGTCACAGTCTGATAACGTCCATCACTCTTGGCATCATTCTCATTGACGTGAACATAACAACAAACTATAGGTTCAGTAACAGATTCAGTGATGTGTGAGCAAAGCCGTTATCTGCTACAAATATCTGAACTGAACTTGTAATAGCTTATGATAAATAATATTTTTCAAAAAGTTGTTTATTTTCAAGCCAAATCCAGTGTCTCTTGCTTACTGTAGTGGGCCAAGCCTCATATACCTCAGTCCCTTCTCCCAGACCTCCTTCACACTTCTCTGACAACCTTCTAGCCCTATATGCATGCTTACCTACCCCTAGCATCCAAACTACACTTACCAGCATATTCTGGACCTGTTCCCATGCTAGCTGGCATAACTTTATCAGTGTGTGACTGCTTAATACTGAAAAGAGAGTCATCTAGTATTTGGCAAGTATGTACGCAGTTATGTCAGAAGCTGCTTTTTATAACATATGGGACATTCCTGGCAAAAAAAAAATGCTTAAAAAGGAGGGTTTGATCCCTGCCGCACCACCATCCCCAGAACATTTTTAGTAATCAGAGCATCTTCCCCCCTCCAAAAATTAAAAAAAAAAAATTTCCACCCAAGTACAAAAATTCCATGTCAGCAAAGATGTTTCTTTTTCAAGTTATACTGTATTTAAATCAGTCTCTATGTGAGTTTTTGGGCCCCATCAGAAACCAAAACCTAATGCTGTCCAAGTATCCATAGCCAGATGAGTTTAAAAAGAAGCTACTTAATATTCAAAAAATCACATGAAAAGGTGTTTCACTTTTTTGCATTGGCTAATTGGCCAACAGCTGATATATAAAGATTGCAGTTGTGTGCTTTCAGAAGCTAGGGGAGAAAAGGAAGATTTTCAGTCAAATCTCTTTCTCAGATCAAACCTAGCATCTCTACAGCTTGGAAACTGTTACTGTAGATTTCGTAACAGGTCCAAACCCCGAGAAAGACCATGGAAGCTAATACACTATTGGTCTATTATCTGCTCAGTGTATTTCTCTTCTTACTCTCTCATTTGTTTTTAAAGGTTGCAAAAATTCACATATTCCTCAGAACTATCATACATAACATACACTAAAACTTGTTGAAAATGAGGAGAAAAGAGGTGAATACTTCCCTGGTGAAGTAAATTAACTTGCTTGTGGAGAGCCAGTCTTTCTGAAAAATCACCATACGTAATCTAACATTGCCCTCTATCCTTCGGTTCAGCTACAGTTTTGGTCAGACTTGTTCCTAGTCTGAAGTCTCCATAATCAACAGACTTGCATCTTGAGTGAATTCTGGATATTATCCGCCCTTATCTGTATAATCGCCATTGAAATTCGAAGAATATATTGAGAAGAGCAGAGGCCATTGCAGATATTGATTCATTCATGACAATAATAACACATCTAACTATCTCTGTAGACTTTCCCCTGCATCCAGTTCACAGAAAACAGCTCTGTTTCAATGAAATGTGGTTTGGTACAGCAGCCTCCTGATACTTCATGTTCTGATTTAAAGAGCTTCCTGTCTGTCTTCTCTGTATGTTGAAGAAGAAAACTCACTGAAATGGAAATAATCCTGAACGTTTGATTATGTGCAATGTACTTTGAAATTATACACACAAACATTTATGCTACAATAGCAGCATAATTAATAATTATGTTTGATTACCCAGCCACTGTGAGGATTGCTCAGAGACCTCATTCTCCACAACCATGAAGATATTTGTAATCAGAATCCTAATGCAGCTTGATGTAAATTAGATAAGAAAGCTATTTTGCCGCGTTGTTAGCTTGTGTCATTAGGTGAGGCAGCAGGACGGCATTAAATGAGAGCAAAAAACAAAAATAGCGTGAGAAAGTAAACGTTAAGTAAAGACAGTGATAAGACGAGACAAGCTTTACCCAACAAGCCTTACAAAATCAATGTCATGTTTAGCCAAACAGCACTCAAAGGCAAACCAAACTCTCTTGCAACTATTGCCTAATGTTTTTCTCAAACTTCCTTGCTCATGATTAATTGCCTGTACTAATCAAGAAAAAATGTCCTGATTTTGTGAAATGCAGTTTGCTGAATGTCAAATGGACGTATTTTTACTGCAACAGATACTAGAATGAGCAGATGCTAAAAATGGAAATTTCTATCGTATTTGCCACTGACAGACACAAATAAACATATTTAGAGAGCTACTTTTCTTATAATAACTCTCCTGTAGTTGCTACTGGCTTATGCTAGAAAGTAAACTAATGATTCATTAATATGCATCAGTGTTAGAATAAGAAATACAGAGAAAAACTGGTAAACCTAAAGGTTGCCTATGCAGAGACCGCTAGTCTTGCAGACTTTCCCAGGGCCATACCATGCACAGTTCAGAAGCATCAGTTTTTCAGCAATGGATACACTGAGAAATAGAAGCTTCATAATACTGGAAGCACTGGAGCACTGCACTCTCTGCATCCAGCTACATATCTTGCTCATTCAGAAAGCCAGTTCAGGAGACTTTGGGACAGCTTGCCTTAAGCAGAATTGCAAGCACAGCACCTATACCCGCTGCGAGCCTTGTTCAGCCGGCTCTGATCCTGCACTTTGTTAGACCTTCAGATGTGGTTACTTTCAAAGAAATCATACTGGACTACAGAAGCAGCATTTCTCTATCTCTCACCACCAACATTACCACCATGCCACCAGCTTCCCAGGCGCTCTCGTACATCTTGAGCTATATTAGATGAGAGCAAACTGTGACGTTGTAAAGACTAACAGATCTGACCAGGGCAGATTATGTAAAACATCTCAGAGACAAAAAAAGTCCTCCTGCCTTCTGCGTAACTAAAGGACCATGATGATCTTATAGGAAGTATAACAGCAATGCCAACATCTCTCATAGTATCAGCTTTTCTCTCTTGCCCCAAAACATTTTATAAAAAAAGAGGAATTGTCATATTTGTTTTACAGACTGAAGCGTAAAGAAATTCTCTGGCCAAGGTCAGCCAGCAGATGAATGCTATGGCTTGAGGGTCACCATCCTTGGTTCAGAGTGATCCCAGTGTGCATTCAGTGAAGAGCAGCTACGAACAGAAGTAGAAGGAGACAGACCTGCCACTCAATACACATTCATACGGATTTCCTGCTCCTACTTGTCTGTCATCCAGAGTCTCTCATCCAGTTTGTTCAGTGTCCCACCAACACCTTAAGTACACTCGTTCATACCTTCCAGCAGAGGAGATAGGCAACTTCCAAGATCTACCTGTCACCTGGGGCTCACAAGGAAAAATCCCTGAAGAATGAACCCTGAAACTGGGATTGCTTAGTTTGGCATACTAAAAAATACTGTTAGGACTCAAGACTACAGAAAGTAGCATTTGCTACGACAGATTTGCCGCTTTGGTACTTAGTGCAGCCTGGGGACTACCACAGGGAAGAGGATTTTAAGTGTAAAGAATAAACCAGCTGTAGGACAATTCTTCTCCCAGTTAATGATGTGGATTAACTAGTAACCACACCTAGAGCATTTTCTTCTGTTTCTCCCGTTAGAGCAAGAAGAAATTGCAAGAAGTCACTTCGGTGTCTCTTCCAAAACATTTCTGTGTAAAAGAGGAATATTGGCCAAAGGTCCCCAAAGAGAAGAAAATTATTTTGAGTGACTGGTGTATGGATCCCAAGGGCTCAGCTTCCAGCATTTAACATTGGAATTATCTTATCCAGTGCTATCCAGCAAAACAAAAGAATGTTTGAAGGTGATATTTCTTTTAACGGAATATAGACACCCATGGAAAAAGACCATACACAAAACCACTTTTTTGTCTCTTAAACTTTCCCCTCCTCACAAAAAGAAAGAGTAAAATCTTAGTATTGGCAGGACAACTCATGCATTTGTGTGAATGTTGGTAAAGATCTTACTGGAGATTTCTCTGTCACAAGCTTGATTTCAGCAACTTCCAAAATCCTAAGTCAAGCAACTCCACATGTGTAGGTAAAAAATAAAACAACACAAACAAAAAACCCAACCCACCACACAGATATACACACTACCACCAGCACCCCAGCTGCACACTTTTCTTTGCACATTAATCACAATCCCAGCCTGAACTGTGGACAATTAAGACAGCAGCTCCTACTGCAAAGAGGATCAAATCCTCTTAAAGTTGCATATGGCCCTTTAATCTAAGTGCTCTGTACGGAGGACTTAGTTCTAGTGCTCGCCCCACATGAATCAGCTCCAACTCTGTAACTGACCTCATTTGGCATCTGTCAGAAACTAAAAGCAATAGCACCCAGCTGTTCACTTCAGGAAAACATACAACTGCATAAATAAAATATAAAACTATAAATTTAACTCTAATCTTTTGGAAACTCAGCACCACTTGGTGGCAAAAATTCAATTGTTTGCTGTTTTTCGTTCTGGGAATTTAATACCTTCTGAGCAAACCCTTTCCAGTTCCAATTCCTGCCCTGAAGATTTTCTGCTGTGTTTTCTCATTCTGTCATGGCACATGGGCTTCTTTGCCACCCTAAAATAGTGTCCTTCCCTCAGAGTGAAAGAATATTTTCAGCGTCACTTCTCATCACTGAGGAGAGCTTTCAGCAAGCTGTTTACCAGGGATTAGAAAAGGGACTTTAGCCCTTTGTACCATTTCTTGTACCAGTTGCAGTTCCTCTAACCTCCCTTGCTTACTACCAGCAACTGTACTTGTCTTCATCTATTACATGAAACACTGGTGAACACAAAAATTTTAAACGGGTCTACCATTCTGGCCTTCTTCCTGGGTAACTCGCCTTAAAAGGAGTCTCCACAGTTTCAGCAAGGAGCCAGATATTTCCTACTGTAAATAATGGCAGTCGAATATGCCATCGCAATTTACATTTTGAAGCATTAAGAGAGAAGACTACATCAGGAGAAAGGACGGAGGGGGGGGGAGAGATAGAGATGGGTGCAAAGATTGTTCTGGGGAAAAGAGAACGCAAGAGATGATCATACTGCTGAGGGAAGCCTGTGCCCTTCTCTGCAGCGATTGCATATGGCTGCTTCTCGCTGCAAAGGAGTCAGGCACCTCCATCGATACCCAGACCGGACCACGCAGGAAGCCACGTTTTTCTAATACTAGGAGAGGACTAAGGGTGCTGTACAGACAGGCTGGTGGTAGAAGAAGGAAAATAAGGGGCTAAAAGATTGGAATTTATGGAGGGAAAGCTGCTAGGTAGAAGGGTAGGAGGGAGGTCACTGCTGGCCAAAGATCAGAGACTGACAGGGCAAGATGGATAAGCAAGGGGGAAGGCAGTAACAAGGAACTGAGGTTGTAAAAGAGGAGGAGGAGAATGAAAAAGGCCCTGAATGACAATTAATTGAGAAGGAAGCTGGGAATCATATGGCAAGCCCAGAAAGTGGACTTTGAAAAGTGAACTGGGTTAAGAGGGCAGTAGCACGACAGAGGCAGGACTGAGGCAGAAAAGCCTTTGGCAAGAAACGGCAGACCAACAACAGAGTCTATCCTTCAAAAAACCCTAGAGCTCACCACTTACTTCAGAGAGAAAAAAACGATCAGAAATTTCTGCATCTCCCATCCACAGATCTCTGTGAAACCACTGGCAAAGTGTGCCATTTATTGTTAGTCCACATGGAGAAGTTGTATTAGCTGTTGCTAAAGGTTCTATACTCAGCTCAGGTAGTAAGAATTTTTTGATTCAGTTTAAGGATGCCAAATCTTCTGAAGAACCATGAAGAAAGAACTCATTGGTAAGATATAATGGAGACAGTAGAGAGTGTTAGATTGCTTTTTTGCAGCGTAGAAAATGATATACAAAAAATCATACAAAAAATTTACATGTATCTTCTAGTACACTAAAAGAATATAACGACAGCCATAGAGAGAAATGCTGCTGAAGACTATAAAATGCTAGAAACCTTCAAGCAGTCTCCTTGCTAATATTATGTCACCGCATGTCCTATTTTTGTATAGTGTTCCTGCCAATGTGTTGCACAGACTGGGCTCCCTGACTATTCTGCTACTGCTGTAATACCTTGGCAAGTATAAAAAAATGGTGTCTTTATTTTTGGTATGTAAATGTAAGCATTTATTTTTAGTTAATAAGCTATTGCTACAGGGAAGTACAACATGATAAACTATTTAATTTACATATTACAAGTTACACATACCTTCGCCGGAAGTATCTCCGCAACTCATTTCTGACATTGCATACCAGCTTTTATACTTCATTTTTAGTGACACATGTGCAAAAATCAACTAAAAGTTGAATAACAAAAAGTGGAATAAAAATAGATTCATTCTCCAGGTTCTGATAAAATCGAACATGGAATCAAATTTACTTATAACTGAATTAGGAATCTTTTACTCGGGAAATGCCCTAAAAATAATGAAGATAAATTGACATAATTAGTTTAATTCAGTTTACCCACCCTGTTTTGGCATATTTTTTAAATCCTGGTGTGGCTAACAGAATATAAAGTATTCAGTTATGCTTTCATTATCCAATGAAGTTGCAAAGGAATGGAGACACTGTGAGCACAGAGACACCCACAGAGTGGTTTCCCTAGCAACAGGGAGCAGGAACGTTCTGACAACTTTCCATTCTTTCATCAAATCACTGGTGGTTCACCACCACTGTCTGTAGATGAGGAACCTATTGCATTTATAAAACAGACTTGTTTAAAACGTAGCTGATGTTGTTCCCCAGCCATGAGAGAATTTTCCTTCTCGAATCTGTAAGAAAACACTCTTTGAGAAAGGTTGTGTGTCTGGCTGAAGGTGCTTCAAGGGGCAAAATCTGTCAGAAAAACTCTGGGTTTATTGACTTGCAGAAAGTGGACCTTGTCTAACCTTCAACTTGGTGCTTGAAAGTTGGGCAGCTGCCACACACCGCTCACTGCGGCTCTCCAGGGCGTAACACAGACAGATCTGCAGGCACTCCAGACTGGCCACAATGCAGACCAAGTGCATCAACTGCACGGAGCACAATGCCAAGCCTGAATACGTAAATACTGTTCAAATGCCAGGTGCACTACTTTGGCCCCTGTGTGTCTTAAAAGACAATCCCACAGTTTTTAAACAAGAGTTGGCTGGCATGACACCAGGCTGGAGTGAAAACAACCATCTCAAAAGGAAAATAATTTTGGCTTTCTAATGTATTAAGTTGTTACAGTGAATTTTCCCTACTCTTTCTATGGGGGCAACGCTTCCTTCTGTGTTGATCTATATCCATCTATTAATTTATACTATTCCCATCACTGTTTCATGGGAGCCTGACCGCTTTAGGATCTAGAGAGCTCTTACCCTAAAGAATCTACAGAAAATGGGCATAAATCCAAAGTATTAATCAGAAACAGTCATCTGTTGCGAAACAGTTCTAGCATTTTTCACTGCAAAACATAAACCTGACCTGTTGCACCTCCTGTGTGCTTACTTCTGCTACTGATGCTAAATGTGGAAAGTAAAAGCCATAGAGCAGCATAATCTCCTGGGAGAAATTGTGCTAATTGTTCAAGAATCTTGGCCTGAAACCACAACCGTCATGATCAAGTGCCCGACTAAGTGCAAAGGCAGTGTCTCTGCACAGCAGTCAAGGTGCTCACCTGGTGTAAAATAATGGAGAGCCACTCAGAGCTGAACCCAAATTAAACTGAGCTTGAATTCCGTAATGCCAAGTAAGGTTTTGTTCCCATTCAAGAGATTTAATCTCTTCTACTTGCTACTGTAAAACTACAGTGCATTTTAAGTTAGCACAAACATAAATGGGAGAAAAGAGAGATGAAGAAAGAGTATTCCAAAATGTGGTGTCATAATAGTAAAAGTCACAGAGTAAGCTTTTTCCCTCTTCACTGGGCACTTCTGTTTCCTGTACTGTGCTCTGACAGGCTAGTACAGCCTCTGAAGAACCACCATCTCTCTGCTCACCCCTCCACACCCCCCATGGGCTATACTCTCCAGTCTGGACTTGCCTCTCCAGTGTTTTGGCAGCTAAATAAGGAATACTCCTTCATTTCCTCTGCAATTAGTGATGAGACGTGTTCTTCAGGTAATTCATATTCTAGCTGGGCTGAACCATCCTCTGGAGAGGTCTTTCCTTCAAAACTCTGGGCAAACTGAGGAAGTGCTTCATACAGGTGTATAGTTTCAATAATGCCACCACACTTCATGCTTTTCTAAACCTGCATAGAGCTAGAAACAATGTAGCTCATACCATTTACAAAATTGATAACTGTTGAATTGTTTGCATTTGTATTCTTTTTATAGAGGGGCAGGCTGCAAAGAGCAAATAACAGGAGAGACAGGAGAACAATTGCTGTGTTTGAATCCTAATTTAGTTCTGGAATCTGTTGCCTTCAAAATGGAAGCTGGTGGCACTCAAGGCAATTATTCCATCAACATATTCTGTTCTCTGATTGTGACGGCAACACAACAATGGCATTGCATTTGCAGAGCTGGTCTCAGACAGCATGACAGATGGCATCTCCATTTCATAGTGCTGTCCCCAAAGAGATTTAAAAAAAAATGAGGAGCTTTCAGAGAAGATAGCGTTAGAGAACAAAAAATGATGATTATTCATGCAATTCAGACAATGTTAAGCTGCAGCCAACAGCAGTCCATATTCACTGGAGCTCAACGTCAGTCCTTGAAACCCCTGGGTAACACCTTTATTTTAAAGATGAATAATGACTCTACAGAGCACAAATATCAGTGCAGCAAATTGTGAAGGTATAAGACCAACAAGCTGAGATGTTTGTTCAGCCCCTTCTGCTCTCTAGAAAATCTGCACTTGCTGAAAGGCTTTTAAAATCTGCAGGAGTAGTGTGAATTACCTGACCATAGAATTTCACCCATGGAAAAATGGAGTACTGTCTGAATACTAACCATTCCTGGCAATTTGATAAACGGGAATAGCATCACAAAGACCCAGAGAGACCCAACATTATATTCAACAATTACTTACTGACAGAGCTGACAAAAGCAATATGAAGATCATGCAAGCAATCATTCAAAGCAAGCAAGCCTAAGCATTCTGCCTGCTAATCCCATAGTACAATTCTGTGACGAAAGATTAATTTGAAAGCATACACCTACTCTTCTGATTGTTTTCATTGAAAAATAGAAAACTAGTAAAATTCTTACACAATATTACCCAAATTGAACTAAATATTTCCTATGACACTGAGCTGTTTCACTGTGACACTCAGCACCAACTCAGCCAAAACCAGACAAGCTCTGAAGTGAAACCAGCTAGCCAGTTACCTCTGGGCTGTTCTGTGAGGGCAGAAATGGGCCATGAGTCCCTTTTTTTCTCACATCTCCACAACCTACACTCATAAATAACTCCTTTGTCTGGTCAGTACATTTTTAACATGTCTGCTGAAGAAACTACTCACCGGTGTGAATTAAGGAATCACAGTCCATTCCCTAGAAAGTAAATATATTTTTTGGTGCTTTTGTTCACTTCTAAATTGTGAGAAAAGGAGATCTAAAGGCATCATAAATCAGGAAAAATAAAGCTAAATAAGTATCTTTCTAACTTTTTTCAGGTTAAAAGATTCAATAACCTTGATAGTTTAAACTATATATTTTCTAAATAATCAACAGGACATCAACCAAGAATAAAAATATTCTCATGTCAGCATCTGCCCAATGCACCTTTAAAGGGTTGATACTTTGCACTTCTAATAATGCTCCTCTAATGCCTTGGGGAAAAGCAAAGTGTAAGAAAATGTAGTGCAGATATACATCTGAAAAATAATTACTAAAATTCTTTCAGTAAGCTTAGGAAATGCTTAACAACCTCCTTGCTGTGGAGTATCTGCATCTTCCCTACCCTTCCATTCCTCTGTACACTGAAGACTCTCCAGACTGAAAATGTCCCTCTTTTATTCAGTCATCTAAATGAGATATGTGAATTAGAAATAGAATCTGGTTTGATTCCCTTGACAGCTAGCAGTAAGAGATATGTCCTTCAGCTGATATTGGATTTCATTATTAAAAAGCTCCCTGAATTTAAAAATGTTTATCTCAGCCCTCTCTAATGTCATCTTCATTATGATGAAGAAGTAACACCGATAAGTCTAAGCTAATTCAAAACAACTTCAAAGCATGTAATCAATGGATTTTCTGGACAAAATCATTCTGTCTTCCAGAGCAGCAAGTAACATTCAGTGAATGCAATTTACACCCCACTCAGTTATGAAATAGAGAATTACAGAAATCAGCGAACAATTACTGAAAGTTATCAAATGAGGCATCAGGAAAGGAATTATATTTTGAAGCAAACTTTTTCATTGATTAAGGAAATACTTGTCACTAAGAGTCTAAGAATTGACCTTAATTCATTCTTCATTTCACCTTCATTCTAGCTTCTTCTTACCAAACCTCACAAAATACATTAACTTCTTCTGAATTCTTTGAGATGCTCTAGCAGCATAGTAGTCAACCAGTGATGCTGAAGGCATTCAGTTGGAAGAAACAATAATCTAATGGAAATGTGTTTTCCACTGGAGTTTCTAAAGATATGGCTGTCTTTGCTTAAAATGGAAGGAGGTCACTAAGAAATAGTGGTGAGTAGCTAATCAGACACTCATTCACGTGAATGGAGCTAAAAAGCATCATTATGACTCCACAATTAATTTGTTTTGAACTTCAACAATAAATTAAAAAAAAACCAGTATTCCCATTGCCACATCTTATAAGAGTCCTACATCTTGCTGTATTTGACAATATATACCGAAAAAATCGCAGCAGTGGAAAAGCATCAGAAAACGTAACTGGGCTATGTCCCTAGATCACTTCACCATTCTCTGCTGTACTGGCTATGACGGTTTGCTTACACTGGTCCCGAGTCAGCTGGTGGGTTCCACAAGCCACCTAACACAGGTGAAAAGAAAGAGGATATATGTCAGAGGGAGTGGATGGATGGATGGATGGATGGATGGATGGATGGATGGATGGATGGATGGATGGATGGATGGATGGACGGAAACTCTCTGTGTGTATACCCTTCCCATATTCCGAACAGCAGCATGTTCCACTCAGAGCCCCAAACTCATCTTTTCCCTAGGATGAGCATTCTGCGTTTTCAGACCGTAGCAGTAATTTTCCCCCCATTAACTTAATCAAATACATAATTAACACCCAGTACACTATGTGGAGCTACACAGCTGAGGTTTCATGTGCTTATTGCTTTCATTCATACGCTCTAGGCATTATATTACTTATTTTATCCTCAGTACATGTAAATAAAAGGTACAAAAAAGGGTTGCTGCAGCAGATCAGAGTAGACTACCATGATCCTTCTCACCTTAAAATCTGTGAAGAAGTAAATGTTTGGCTGATTCCTCTTCTTCCCATTGGCCCCCAAATACTGATAAAGCAAGTACATCGAGAGTTACCGAGCTATGTTCGCAACATAGAGACACTAGTATGTCTTTTAAAACTGCTATAGCATGAGTTTTGCTATAATTAGGTTTGAAAACCTTTTTTTCTGTTTAAAAGTTGGGGTTTTTTAATAAGTGCTATCAAATCCATATCCTTATTCAGATTGCACCAAAGTTTGACACACCTCCCAAGGCTGAATAACTGTCCTGCTGTTTTAAACTCGTGGGACATTTCCTCCAGAGGGAGTTAACCTCTCCCCCTTGAGAAAAAGGAGAGGGACCGCACTGTCCTCCCCCCCCCTGTTTTTTGACTTTCCTCACCCCTCTTTTTTGACTTTCCTCAAGCAGAGTTCCTATTCCAACTGTGCAGGACCTCCCCTTTGTACAGACAAAGAAACTTAAAGGGATCCTTTGAATTCACCTGGATACTCTGCTTTCTCAAATGCAAAACTGTGAATTAACCCTCACATGCCTTCTGCACAACTCCTACTGTTGACATTCCTTTCTGCATTTAAAAAAAGGAGAGAGAAAAAACAAAATTTCACATCACAAATCCTTCACAAAGCCAAATTTCTTCTAGAGGTTTCCTGGACTGATTTATCCATCAGCCTAGCAGGAGTAGGTCAACTTCGATCGTAAATTCTGTGGGGAAGAGAAACAAATTATTCTTCTGCGTTTCCTTGGTGTTCAAGCCTATGAGCAGTTGTAAACCTTGATCAAATCACAACGATGTACCAGGATAGCAAGGATAAACACCAATAGTGTTAAATGTCCCCAAACAAAACATAAACCCACTTTCACGTGCTTCTTCCATGAGACTTTTAAAAAGGACTCAAAATATAAATATAAAAATGTTCTTGCTTTCCCTGTCCTTCCTATTTCTCTTTTTATTCTTTCTTTGAAGCAGAATTATCTAAAAAGGTTAATGCTTCTAGGTATTCCTGAGAATCTAAGGGAAGAAGATCAGAGGATCAAAAAAGATGGAGTTATTACACTAGAATTACAAACCTGTCCATTTCCACTTCCAGAAAAACACTTGAATAAATAGAGTCTGTAACCATCTAGTGGATTACAAGATGATGTGAAGCGAGTTTATATGAGTGTGTCAAGTACAATATCCCCATTCCTCCTGTGACAGAAAAGCTTTTTAACCCAAATATCTTGCCTTCTGTTAAGGCTCTTAACTGTTTCATATGACTTCACACCAACAAAACAACAGAGTATTATAGAGGTCACAAAAGAGTATAAAACTGGTTGGGAAAAAACCTTACTTATAATGTATTACTGCTCATCCTCACACTAGAAATCCCTAAACTTAGCATTCCTCAGTATTTTTGATGGTAACTTGGATGATGAAAAAGAGACTATCCCTGTTAAAACTGAAGATGCTAAGCTGAGAATGGCCATCACGAACCTGAAGGACAGGCTTAGAAATGTATGTTCATAAACTGGAAATATAAAAATTGTTTGGGGAAAAAAAGAAAATATCTATCATGTAAGATAAATAGCCTACTGTACTAAAGAGAAAATAGTCAGGTGAACACTGCCAGGTGACAGTTTTTCAGAGAAAAGGATGATGTTATTTTGAAGTGGAAGCTGAGCAAGAACTGAGCAATAATATGTTGCAAAATATGCAAACAGCATGAAAGGCAAATATATATATATATATACACACACAAACCTATAGGGCCTGCACAAACCTTTAAGTCACCAGAGCCTTGGCAAGGCCTCTGCTGTAAGTTTTTGCCAAGTACAGAGTCAGCAGGAAAATGATAACTGAGAACGATGACTGAATTATAAAAAGTTCCCATTTGTTCAAAATTCAGAGTGGAGACAGGAAAAGAGTGGAGAGGTCATGAAGATAGAACAATAGTTTTCATTATGTTTCAATATAACTCTTACAAAGAGGAGTGGCATTGTCTGTTTTCCATGCTGTTGGGGAGTGTCAAATGCACAAAGAAGTATTCAGATTTGCTATCAGGAAAATAAGGATATGGATAATGGTATGGATAACGACATCAAAGCATTGAATTCTTGTGGAATTTCAGGGTCTTTAAGCATCAGAGATCTTTAAGGATGGGTTAGACACCCTCTGTCAGGTATGATAGAGCTGGTACTACATAAATGAGCAAGGGAACAGAGTACATAGTCTCACTCCATTCCTTCTAGACTTACATTTCTGTGATTGATTTTGAGATGATTCTAAATTAGAAATGGTAATATAATTTTTTTCATCAAAAATCTATAACCAAGAGTTACAGAACAGAAATACCTACTCAAAAGTTTTGAGGGTTTAGGAGAACACCAATACGATAATTTTCTCCTCTCGAGTCAAGTTTTGAAGAGACCTTAAAGTTCATGAGATTTAGGCACTTTACTATCTAACTTCTTGAAATATCTTCTAAATTTACCTTTTACGTTACTAGTCAGCGGGAGTTAAAAGCATGCATGAAGTCTCCAAGAGTGCTGTGAATCAAAGATGTGTGCATTAATGGAATAATGCATCATTCCATTTAGAATAGTCTTTGTTGTCTTAGTGAGGTAACTAGTAGAAGTTTAAACTACTAATCTGTATTATATTTCTTGGTTTTCCCTGTAAGTAACTGTTACTGTAAAATAAAACACTGAACTTGTATTTTATTGATCTAAATGCCATCTAGGATACCAAACACACAGTTATTTGTAATGAGCATTCTTTGCAGGAAGGCATTTTACGATAATCTTTCTATAACTCTAAACGTGATTTTTCAATATAGTCTTTTAACTTCTTTTAATTGTTACCAAAAGTCTCTGGAAAATGTGAAATGTATTTTACTTGGTTTTAACTTATCTCAACACCTTTTTTTTTTTCAGATTTTTCCAAATCTACAAGTGCCCAATATTGGTCTTTTACCCTAAGAAATATTTGGTTTAGGACAAGCAATAGCTGATGCTGTCCTCGTACTCTAAAATACCATCTGATTTGGATCAGCAGTGACAATCAAAACTATTAGATAATCCCAAAACACTGAAAAATCCTGTATTTTATTTTACTACCTGTGCATATCTTGCTTTTAATATTTAAACACGCTTTTCCGGACATTGAAGTCAACAGAATGTTTGCTAGTTAATTTAGTGGGACTGGACAAGGTTCTGCTTATATCTTACTAGGCAATCAATCCTCTCCAAGCAAATGACATTCAATTGACACTTTACAGTACTGACACCAATAATAACGAACGCAAATCAGGAGGAAAATTCTTAGTCAGCCAGACCAAGAGTGGAAAAGAAATTCTGCTTCTGAGTGAGCATATAATGATTCGGTTTAAAATCTCTACTGTTCTGAAGTCAACGGAAAATCTTTCGCAGGCTTCAGTGGGACCAGGATTAGCCCTCCTTTTCCAGATGCTCAGAGTTCAGCTATCCTGAACATATCTTTTCCTTAGCAATCGTGGAAAGAGAAGTAGACCTTTTACTTTCCTATTCTTAATGAACAGCAACCTAAACGCAGATATCTGCTACCGGTAAAGTAATATTCTCCTGAATCTTATAATTCACACACTAAAAAATTATTTCATTGGAACTGTATTTGAAATTATCTCCCACAGTGATAAGATCACTTTGCCAAGATTTAGCTCACAGCCAGTGCATACAACTGAGTTATACCTCCTTCGAATAAAAGATTTATAATGGACATGCCAGCAAAACCTTAAACTACACTATCTCCACGCAACTGTATTGCTATAATAAGACTTTATTTGATTTTCTTGAGTTCCATAATAAGATTAAGGCATAATCATAAATTCCCCTGTGACAAAAGATAAACCACTTCTCATTGATCTCTCAGAAATCAGACCGATTTTTGGATATTAAATAGTCATTGAAAACAGCAACAGGTATATTACTGTTCTAATAACACAATGTCAATGACACTCTGATTTTCAGAGACCGACACCATAGTGGCCTCTTGAGAAGCTTGATTAAACTCCTGGCCCAGATAACAGGGAATAACAAGGATTAAACAATTTCTTGAGGGTTATCTCACAGGTTTTTTTTTCGTTTGCATTGATTTATATACACCCTTCCAACAGGCTTATTGGCATCTGTTAAGCGGGTCCCAAAGCTACACGAATTGAATGAGGACTTTGTTGTTGTTGTTGTTGTTATTCTAACATTCAGAGCAAGGCAATAGTGCTTCAGAAGTCTTTTGCAGCACCTTTCAATAAATTAAGTCAATCCTTACTAATGCATTAACTGTTTGTGTAGGCATAACATCTTTATAATTAGATTAGATGAAAGGTATATAGCTTGGCAATATTACTGTATGTGTCATTCCAATTTACCTTCTTCAATTTGCTAGGAAGATTTTTCATGTTTAGTTATTGTTATTAAAATTCTCTATCCAGACAGTGGTGCTACTGAGTGTAAACATGACAAAGACACGCATTAAGAGTCAAACCATGAGCCAAACATCTCGTAATCTAAATATTCAAGGAAGACAAGGAACAGTACAGAAGAATTTCTACCCCAGCTTGTGAACAAATATCACAGAAATTAGCAGGGGAAGTGAGTTAGAAGCATTTGGTACAACTTCAGCTCTGACATTATTATGGTAATTTTCATCCAAAAAAACTTGCCAATGATCATACAGGAAGCTCAAGAAAAACACTGGAATTAACCCCACATTTCTTCTATCTTTTGTCAGCACTGTAATGACAAGAATA
>Ga0181612_141923_pt1 | contig 22315 bp, 10 predicted proteins | sample HoacroProtozoa21_FD_119630 | JGI IMG/M metagenome (GOLD analysis project Ga0181612, IMG submission 119630) | Hoatzin crop microbial communities from Cojedes, Venezuel. Combined Assembly of Gp0051906, Gp0051904, Gp0051908
AAATCTCCAAGGATGGGGATTTCACAAACCTCTCTGGACACCTGCTCCAGTTTAACTGCTCTTATTTTGAAAAATTTCTATGATGTTCTGTGGAATTTCTCTCGCCACAACTCGCAGTCATTGCTCTTGTGCCATGCACCTCTGTGGAGATCCTGGCTCTGTTCTCAGACAGGGTGTGATTTGCCATCATCGCTGCAAACGCACGCTGCTGACTCCTCTTTAGCTTTTTGTCCACCAGGATTCCAGGTCCTTTTTTTTAGCAAAGCTGCTTTTTAGCTGCTTGGTTCTCAGCCTGTGCTGTTGCACAGGTTTATTCTGTGTCAGGTGCAGACTTTACATTTGTCCTTGCTGAATTTCAGAAGATTTCTTTCAGGCTTGTCTTCCAGGTTGCCAAAGATCACCTGAAAGGCTGCCTTGTCCTCCAGCATGATGACCTACAACCTCAGTTCAATGTCATGCACAGACTTGCTGAGGAACCATTGTGCTCTGACATCCAGGTTGCTAGGTTGCTGGTGAAGACTGGCCCTAGCGTTGTCACTTGAGAATGCCATCTGTTAGTGCCAATTAAATATCTAGTTGTTGACCATTATTATTTTTTGAGCTTCGTGGCCCAGCCATGATCTTTTTTAAGCCAGGCTGTGGTCCATCCGTTCAAGCAATACCACCCCAGTTTGGCCCATATGGGAGACAATGTCAAAGGCCACGTGAAAGGCAAGTGACATCCACTGGTTCCCCACCTCACCCATCCAGCCTGTCATTCCAGCACAAATGACAGCCACCTTGGCTGGGCACAATTTGTCTGTGGTAGATCTGTGTGGGCTGTTCCTAGCTGCCTTCTTGTATCTGGACATGGCTTCTGTGTGGACTTGCTCCATAACATTCCCAGGAAAAATGTGCTGATATCTTACATAAGACATCTTCATCTTTGCTAATGCTTTGGTTAATCCCTTTCAGAAGAAGCCTGTTGAGTTTGTGAGACCTTCAGCATGAGTCTGCAGTGTTGACTGAGGCAATTTTGGTCTGGAGTGGCTGAGTGGGTCAAACTCAGACGCAACCTAACCAGGAGACACCTATTTCTCCTCTGTTCGGAATCCCTTTCTTCCCAGCCTTGCCTCCAAGGACAATCTTGCTGTTGTTGCCATGGCCTTTGTGTTACATCAGGGCAGGTGCCCTAAGGGTAGGAAAAGGGACAAGAGGAGGAATGAGGCTACCAGGCCAATGGCCAGTAGAGTATGGTAGTGTCAGATCCTGGCACCTGGTAAGGATTCAACTAGTCTGAGTGAAAGGGAAAAACCAGGAAGAAGAAAGGGTAATGTACTCATTTGCACAAGGGCCTGTAGTAGTTTGGATTCACAGAAAATGGCTGAGTTTCACTGGGTATAACTTTGGTTCACTGAGGTCTGCAGTAGAATACCGAGGTAAGTACTACTACAGAACGTAAGAAACAAAATGGTTGGAAAGCCACCAGGTCTGACTGTGGGGCCAGTGCAGTACGAATGCTGCTTGGCCAAGCTGGCACACCCTTGGGTGGCTTGAGGCTCATTCCTGCTACAAGGGCCTGGCTGCAGCCACGCCACCTGCTCCCAGCCAGGGAGATGCCTGCGACATCCCCCAAATCACTCCATATCTGTGGAAAACAAAACTCCTGGAAGTGCTGGTCAGGATGGGCTGGCCTCATGGAGGGCCTTGTGGGATTCTCCGGGGCCTCCATGGCTGGAAAGGCTTGGCAGAGCAGACACATCCCCTGGAACTGCAACCGGACCGCGTAATTGCAGCTGAGCCAGGCGCAGTGGCAGGAGGTAACGGCTCTGTAGGAACACTTGGGCATGTCTTGCTAATTAGAAGAAACATACATAATGCTGTCATCTTGTGTTGTACCCATACTAGTGTGATTGTGTTTCTATGATGGACTTGCATTTGTAATGTCCTTACTAGCACACGGGAAGACTTTTAACAGTGATGCACAGAAAAGCAAACGGGACATTCGTGTAGCGACAGCGCTGCTGTGGAGCCACGTGCATCTCTAATGAAGGAGACACAGTCTCTGAGTTTGGATTCCTCTGCACGGCAGGCTGAGGTTTCCAGGGTCCCAAGGTGAGTGCGAGTACCTGTGCGCCGCAGTCCCACGTGCGTCAGTGAAAGCTGGCTTGCCGGGTCACCCTCCTGCAGCAACACCATGTCATTGAAAGTTGTTTGCTTGTTACTGAGACACTATCGCAAGGTGTGGTGCCCTGATGGGAGCCTAGCAGGGAAGCGACACTCTCCTTCGCCTCCCCGCCCGCCTCTGGCAGATGGCCTGAGGGTCTCCTCTTGGCCCCACGACAGAAAGCAGCTGATTCACCTCTGCCCAGCAGTAACCATGTGTTGCTGCTGACTGCACGCTCCCATGTTGGCATCGGAGTGGTAAGCCTAGACCTCACTGCTAAGATTAATTGCAAAGTAAAAGCATGATTTCTTGATGTCTATTTTATATTCAGCCTAGTAAAAATTAATAGATGGTATAATTTACTTGTGATTTTTTTAAATGATCATTAATGATCATTAAAATGCTGCTAATTGCTATTACCCTGCCACGCTCCTATTTCAAACTAGAAAGCAGTTCTGATAGCACAAGTTTTACAGCATTTTTGTTTCTTCCTTTGCTTTTGGAAGAGTCCTCTTTTTACAATTCTTTTATTCTAGATCCCCTTGTGTAAAACACAGCTCCTTCTGGAGGGACTTTGCCCTCCTGAAAGCTTATCGTTTTATCCCCTCAGCTTTAGGACAAAATTATTCCCTTGTCAGTGCAGTTCTTATTGAACCAGGCTGGCTTGGCAGGTCTCCACTCCTTCTTTGTTTAAGTTTATTTATTTTTATATCAGAAAGGCAATAAAATTGACAAAAGAGGTTTATTCAAGACTCTAACTGTACAGTTTACCACACAAGCAAAATAAAAGGTCCAACACACTTCCTTTTAATTTATGGCATTGGTGCCCAGCCATTATAGTACCAGCACTAGGTAACTTTTCCTCCCTGCACCTTTTGGAACCTCTTTTGCACCAGCGTCTCACACGGAGCTTTCTGTTTGCTCAGTGTCCTCCATCTGCGCAGGAGGCTGTTGGTGCAAAGTGGAAAACTTTTAACAGAAGCCCCAGCCCCCAGCGTGCAGGGCTCTCCCTGGGCGGGAGGAGCAAGGCGAGGGGCTCTAGGGCACCTTCAGCTGCTCAGCCGGGGGCTCCGGCCGTGACACAGTCTGCAGGAAGGCCCGCGGGAGCCCTCTGGGTGGAACCAGGGGTCCCCTGGGGAGTCCAGCCATCTCCTGGTGCAGGCTGCGTGGAGCCCATCCCCACTGGGGATGCTCCCGAACACCTCATCAGGACCAGCTGTAGCCTCCCCTTGGCTCAGCGCCGAGCCAAGCGTCTGGGTGATCGTGCTCGCCGATGGCTGCAGCCAGAGGCCAGCCTTTGGGAGCTCTGGTTCCGTCTGACAGCCTCTGGCTGCCTGCGCCCGGCCCTCGAGAGCCCAGTGCAGCTGCGGTGAGGTGACCCGGGCTTGGTGCGCCAGACACGCACGCTGTCCAGCCCTCCCCAACACAAGCGGTGCCTCGCCTTTGGGCTGCTTAGAGAGAGGGCTTTACCTCCCCTTCTTGTACCAGGAAGGCCAGTCTCCGCAGGGGTTGCCTTTTCTTTTAAATCTATACACTAAAAGGCATCATCAAATGCTGTAACAGGGGTGCAAGTACTGACTCTTCAGATGCACTGAGGGACTGCAGGCCCTCCGTGCAGTAAACAGAAAGCAGGGAGGTTCTGCAGTTCATTTCCAAACAAGACGAGTGGGAACTCTCAAACCAGGAGGCGATGAGCGTGTCTGCAGGTCTGGTTTCTCCTGTCCCTGAAGTGAAGGTGGGCATTAGGCTGAGGTGTGCAACATCCACATCATGCCTCATCGGAGATTTGCCAATATCCATCTGTTGCTTTCCACTCTTTAGCAACCAAACAGAAACTTTTCAGCTGCTACCTTCTGGGTGACATGGTTTGAGAAATAACCTTTCAGTCACTATTGCAGCATTGTGAACATGTTCTGAGGTGACACAACGGCTGCATCACGTGAGCAGAGCACGTTATGTCAGAGCTACCTGTATTCTCCTGTATGGTCCAGGCAGTTTGTTACCAAAAATGTGGATTAATTCTCTGAGTGATACTTAACACACTGCAAGGGAAATGCTCCAGATGGAGTTGCTCAGGCTTACATGAACATATTTGCCTGTTACAGAAACATTTAAACTTACTACTGCTGAAACACTGTCAGCAAAGCTACCTTGGCTGCTGTGGGAGTGGGACTGGGTCAGTAATGCCATGTTATGGTAGACAGGCCAGGCTATATCACTGATATTGTGGTTACTCAGGAGGCAGTTGCCCCTCTAGTTAGTTTTGGGAAATATATTCAAATTTCAAAATTCGTACTGTCATATTAAACCACTCTAAAAATGTAGGTAATGATATGTAACAGACAAAGGTATCTCTCCCCAGTGAAGCCGTGTTGAGTCATTTTATATTACCACCAAAGCAACAAAACAAGTTTTTACAACAATAGTTGGCAGTATTTCTATTAAATGGCATTAGCCAATAATTTCTAAAACTGCCTGTTAATTATGGCATTCAACCCTTGCGGGCAGTTCTATTTTACACAAGTGCAGTCCAGTTTCCAGCTATCAACTGAAGTTTGTCGTAGCCAAACAAGACCATGGTGTTAGCAAATTCCTTTCTGGGGTAAATCTATTGTCATTAGGGTTTTGATTTTTTGGTATTGTTTTTTGATTGTTGATTTGCTTTTAATCCTGCGTGGCCAGGTAACATTCAAAAGAGAGATACCTCTGGGCAGCTTGTCTGGCCGGTGCGCGAGGGCCTGCCAGCTCAGGTCCAGCGCAGCTCCTGCACTCAGCCACGGCACTCTGCGGCTGCGGCTGGGTGGCTGTGGCAGCCAGCCTGGCTCCAGAGCCCGCGTAACCCGCCGTCACGCCACGGCTCGGACACCGGCCACACACAGCTGGCCCAGAGGAGCAGCCCTCGCACAGTGCCGCGTCTGCGCTGTGGCCGCCAGCCCGGGCTGGGGACGGCTGGCAGTTGCCCTGCAGAAAGCGCCAAGCGGGCTCCATGGGAGGCTGCCTGCTGCTTGGGGTGCCCGGCTCCTCCGCCTGGGCAGCCGAGGCGCACGGTGCGGCCCTCGAATACTGACCCTCCTCTGCGCACTCGGCAGGAGCCGCGCGGTGCTGTGTCCGTCTGTCGCTGTCCTCAGCTGCTCTCTGGAGGTGTCTGCTGCACATCTGGAGGACATCGCGTCATGCTGTGAAGCTTCATCTTCTAGCTGCACGAACGCATCCTAGAACACAGAGAGCAGGAGCAGATAAGGATAAATCTTTTGTAGGTAACTGTAACAGTGGCAAGAAAAAAGTGACATTTGTTTTGTACTTAACCACTTTGACGAGCTGTAATTGTTATTGCTATTCTTAGTGCTACTATTGCAGTATTACCTGAGGCTGCCCAGTCAGCACTGAGCTCCATTGTATTCAGCACAAACGCACCCAAACCCCTCCAAAAAACTTCCAGTTCAGAAAGCAAGTGACTTACAATGGTGAAAAGGAGGGATAAAACCAAATGGATACAATTAGCTTAGGCACAACTTAGTCATCCTCTTCTTGGTATAATTACAAAATGGACAAAGGTAGTGCCAACTAACCTCAAATGCCCTTCTAGCCATAATTAATTATATTGCATAATAATGGTTTCAGTTTAAACATTGTTTAAAACTGATGCTTTGCTCGAAATTACTGTACAGCCACACTTACATCTTGCACAACAGACACATAGCAGTGTCTGGACTTCCATTTTCTATTTTGTTGCGTCATCTGTGCATAGGAAAAGCTCTTGACCAAAGAGGAGTCAGTGGTAGAGCGGTAAATAAAAGTGGGTAGATTCATCGGTCTGTGGTATATAAGGAGTAGGTAAATACTAGAAGTGCCCAGAGTAGAAGTGGGTACAAAGGGAGTGCCCTTTGCCTGCGTTTACCCTTGACTACACCACTTAGAAGAGTTGCATAATTGATACAATTGAACCACATCAGTCCTTTATTTATAGAACATAATGAAATGGTTTTCAGCATCCTGGATCACACTGCATGGATGATTGCCATGTATGCACCAGGGAGAATAAATAAAAACATTTGCCTGAGGTATTATGTCTCTTCACCTGCTCTAGTTGCATCCAGGCCTTGGAGAGCGGTTCTGTGAGGAGCGCAGCTCGGATTCCTGCCCTGCTACTGCACATGCCTCGCTAGAGGAGAGCCACAGTGATGCTGCTCTGTAGCGTTGGAGCCTCACGTTTCCCGTGTAGCACGTAAAGCGTTGTCGTAGTTTGGTGGAGCTTAGGGTGTGCTCATACCTAAACGCACCACAGACTGTTGAGCACAGGCCCCGGCGTTGTACTCAAGGGAGTCTTTGTTCAGGCTCCACAGCCTTGCATGTGACACAAATCTGGCTTACCTAGAAAGCGCACGGGCTGAAGCTCAAAAAAGAAAAAAAAAAGAAAAGAAATCGTGTGGCATTTGATAGCTGCTCTCAGTGATGGAAATGGAAGCGAGCCACGAAGCAGTCCCCTGCTAAAGACAAGTGACATAGATGATCTGAGCCTGCTGCTTGAGACACAGGCTCCCACAGCAGCTCGTGCTTGTGACGCTCTCTCATTACCGAGTCTGACACTGTGGCTGGACGTCAGCCAAGGAAGACTCCGGTCTACAGAAGCAATGAGCATCAGGTGGCACTGAGACAGGGTTACTGTAAAAGTTACATAAAATAGAACAAAGCACTGCTATTATTTTACCTTTTTTTGTTGCTATTATTGCAAAAAAATGGATAATTTAGAAGTATTTGTCTTGCTGGATCATTTGTCCATCTTCATATGATGTTCTGCTGTTCCTGTTGCATCATTTGAATCTGGCCTTTAGTTACGATGCTACATTGTTTTATGTATACACTTTATAATTAGAACTACTAATTGCAAGCTTGCTTACTGCCTTTAGTTGGCTTTTCCAGAGCATTACTAGCAAAAAGATCGCAATTACTTAGTTCTTTTCAATTGCTTGGTGAGTATTTTCATAAATTGGAAAGAAAACAGGACTAGGTTTTTAACTTACCCTATTTCTAAGCTTTACACAGTGCCCATCTGGTGCACAGAAATGAACGGCATCAAAAATTGCATCTTTTTCTTTTCTCAAAAATTCTCCTTTTCTAAATACAAAAAAAAAATTTAATCACCACATCAACGTACACTAGCTGTTATATTGGGGTTTAACTGGCTTTTTGACATGTAAAACTTGAGCGTAGACACTGACATATTCTCGATACATCTTGAACTGAAAAAAATCCATACAGGTTAATGGTCCTGCAAGAAGGAGCTAGTTATTTCCCCACACATGCTGCAAACTTAGACACAGAACATTTTAGCATTTGTTAATTTGACTTTGCTGATGATTCAGTGATGTTATTCCACTGAAAAACTGGAGTAACGTGGAAATGAATCGGGCTCATTGGCTCTGCACCTCACTATCTAAAATGAGGATCCACCTACAGGTAAAACACTATCATCCTGCAAGTATCTTGCAGCCTGCAATCTGTTCTGGCTTGCCAGATCTTCATCGGAAAAGGATTGCATAGGTTCAAAATTAAAGCGCATGCTGACTGCATTTAGTCAATGGGAATACTCCTGAACAAGGTGAGCTGGTTTTGGCTTTTCTAATTACAAATCGCTCAATCAAAATTAGCAGAGCACAGGGTTCCTTTTTTTTGCTGCTGATGTTTTCATTACGTGCTGCCACAGATGCAGAAAGCATCTCCTCCGCCGCTTGCCCACAGGGCTGCGAGGCCCGGGGCCGGCACCCCACAGAGAGGCGCGTGTGGAGGGACTGCCGGGAGCGCAGTGCATTCAGGTTCGCTCTCTCCCGTCACCACGCACTGAGGCTGGTGGCAGCTCCAAGGAGACACCTCCGAGCGCGTGTTCTTGCGGCAATGGGAGTTACATCAGACACTACAGCTGTTTTACTGGCAGCCAGGAGCTCAGCTTCACCGTGTTAGACCTCAGCAAACACTCCATGGCAAATAATGCCAGAAAGTGTACGTAAATGCCGTCAGCTTATTGGGTTTTCTTCCTTCGCTGTGATCATCTCATGATTTATTAAATAGCGCCTATTCAAACTGCCAAAAATTTCCCTTGTATGTCAGTCTTGGTTTGTTCCTTTCCCAAAGTCAGTCTGAAAGGGCATCTCATAGAACTCTGCATTCACCCAGTGCCTGCAGACGTAGCCCTCTCCCCCCGTGCAAATGCTGTACATTTACCTCTCCTGTACCTTGTGCTTAAACTGACTAATACAGAAACGCATCCCAGTTATAACATGGTCCCATCTCAGCAGGAAACACGGCCAAATTTGACGAACCACCATCACAGAGGACCTGAGCAATTAACTGCGTGTATAGTTTTATTTGGTGGGGTGGAGGGGGTGATTAAGGCGAGCTGCCTTCAGCGTGTCAACAGGCTGGGAGAGGGGCCCAGCTTACACCTGACGAGTGCATGGGGAACACAACTGGAAGAGCTCTTTTGTTTCCACCACCTGGCTAGAGCATCACCTCGGGGAGCATCTCTGCTGCTGCCAGCACTGAGCGAGGCCTCGGGCACGCCGCTTTGCTGGACACAGCCCAGACCCCCCTCCAGACCTGCAGACAGGGTGCCCAAGTGCAGCTCGCCCAGGCCTCGGGGGCTGAGAGCACCAGGCACGAGCAGCGTCACGCAGGCTGACGTCAACCCTGAGACGTCGCTGCTGGGATTCGCTGCATTTCACAGCACAAGCTTCTTCACCCCATTCAAGGCTTCATCTTTGGGTCTCCAACCTGAAATCAAGGCAGGCATCAGCAGGGGAAGGTGGGTACCGTCTGCTGGCATTCAGCTGGCAGCCGCTGAGGGCATCAGGCTGCGGTGACAACTGGGCGACACCAATTTGCCGGTGACAGGAGGGCCGTGACCTGCTGCTCCCCTGCCAAAGGTGCAGTCTCTGCGGCCAGGTTTGGCTGCAGCAGATGGGAGATAAGAACCACGTTTAATTCACTGCCTGGCTTTCAGGAGCAAGGTGATGGCTTCATTCTGCAGGGACGCCAAACCTCGACCAGCATTGAGCAACTGTCACTGTCCAAGAGACACCAGATGAACCAATGAAAAGTGAAACATCACGAGAAAAAATAAGAAATGAGCCAAAAAGGCAGAATTTTAGAATAACACTAATGTAAACACTGGCCTGTTAAGAAATGCCAGCCTAGTTTTTATCTTGTAGCAGGGAGATTGTTTCTGAGAACCTATGCAGCATCAAATGAATTCATAAACCTCCGTACCAGGTGCAATCATTAGTCAGTAAATGAACTACACATAATTATCTGCTTTCTATTTAACTCACTTGGCTTCCAGTTTCTTACTCTCCATAGAGTGAAACTCTCTATCTCTCACACAAACACACTCTCCATGGGCAAGGAGGTTTTGGAGGGCTGCCATCGTCCTGACTCACGAATCAGACTCCATGATTTGAATGCTATTTATCTCAGCCTGCAAACAAAGAAGATGGCTATGTGTCCAACGAGAGAATAATTATTGTTATTACATTTATAGAGCAAGAAAGTCAGGAGTTGGGACCCCGGGGGACAGGCGGCAGGACGGGTGAGCCGGGCAGAGGCAGGCGGCCATGGGCACTGCTCAGCGCAGGCCTGTGCCAGCTCCTCGCGGGGCTCCGGGCCCCTCAGTCACCTCGGCCCGGGGATGCTGCCGTGGGGGGGATGCTCGCTGGGAGCTGCGAGACCACCTCCCCGAGGGCTCCTGCCAGGACACCAGGGCAACGCCGGGCCAGCCAGGGTTTTGGCAGCGGCTGGAGGGAGTTGGGGTGGCACAGGGCACTCTGGACGGCTCCACTGCTGCAAGGCAGAGGATGGGGACGAGCCAGCCCCGGCTGCACGGGGCAGCAGCGCTGACAGGGCAGCCTCCTGCTTGCACCAGACACCGCGTGTTTTGTTCTTGTGCAGACGCCGGCTGTACACTTGCATCCACAATTACTTCAACTGAACTATAAAGAAAGAAAACACAAACCCAGCGCAGAAAAAGCTTGCTTTGCAAGTAACAGCCACAGCAGGTCACTTAGAAATAAAAATGTCCCTTGAGATGACGTTTGGGCTCACCCTGCTCCACAGCTCCAGTGCAAGCTTGGGCAGAGCAGCCCGGCTCCACCGCCTGGGAGAGCTTCGGACGCTGTGACGGTGGCAGTGCCGTGCGCGCCCCAGGCTTGCTCTGGCCAGGTGAATGCTCTGTGGTCTCAGAGAGTGCAGTGACAGGGGAGGCTCTACCAACCCTTCAGGACTGTCCAGGGTAGGCAGTAAGTTTGGGATAACCAATCATTTGAAACCAATATTTCTAAAATACATCTGCCAGTTGAAAGCCTCATCTCGGCCGGGATTTCAGGATGTCTCCTGAATTTCGAGGGCACACCACGCCCTGCTAGGAAGGGGGCCGCGGGCCTCTGATGTGTGACTGCTTCCAAGGCACGCGCCTGCACAAAACCCACTCACGTTTCTCGCCGGGCTCACAGAGACAGCCACCCATGTTCATGGCTGACTTCTGGTGCATCTGTGCAGCGGGATAATGACTGTTGGCTTTTCATCAGCTTGGGACCACCAAGCAATGGCCCTGGCCATCACAGCCTTGGCGCTGGAGGTGACACCAGACTCTCAAAATGTTTTGGTTTGTGGTTGAAGGGCACAGCCAACCATGGTAACAGCACGTGGCACTCTGTTGAGAAAGCTGGAAAACGTGTTATTTACTTCCATTAGCTCAGCTTTACGATGGTGAAGTTTGAGGCACCTTGCAACTATCTCAAATGATCTTTAGGTTAACAACATACATCCAGGGAGACAGCAGGACAAACAGGCTGCTGAAAAGGTTACCTGGAAATAACAACTAATTTAGAATGAACCTCACACAGGGAACAAGATATCCTCTTCTTGTTCTCCCAAGACCAATGTGAAGCACTTCCAAATTTTGTCCTTGTTATTGGAGGGGACACAAAACCAATAATCTGCGTAATTATCAATGCTCAAAAAATACAACTAAAAAGGTTAGATAAATAACTTGATGTCCCTTCTACTCAACCCGTTTTTAGAATCAAGTTTTATCTCGATAGATGTTTTAACTGATGATTGAATCCATTTTAACACCCTAGGAAGTAACATGCAAAGGCTTTGACTAAGGAAGAATTGCCAATGCAATGATAGGCAATGATACTGTGGATCACAAAGCATTCCTTTGGGGATGTGCATTGAAGTGCTGGCTTTTTTAAACTGCAGTAAATTTTCCTTACTTAATTCCCTTTTCAGAACAACTTATATTTTCTGGAGAAGGTTGACAGAAAACACCTATATGCCAACATTAACATCCCAGGGAAAAAAGGGCTGTATATGAGAGCAATCAAAAATATTGCTGAGATAACACTGGCCACAAGAGGATAGAATTTGTTTTTACGGACTTGGTAAAGACTGGGAGTCCTGGATCAGGACTTCTCATTCTCCCCAGACTGGCACATCGCCTTGAGAAAGCCAGGCCACTGCTCAGTGCCTCAGTCGGCCTCGCTGTAGCAGCAATGAGACGGCGGCTGCCTCCCCGGCAGCCTGGGAGAACCAAAGGACGTTGTGCCGAGCACCTGAGCTCACAGCACTGCTTAGCCTGTATTTATCATTGAAAATTGCTGCTTCTGTTGAAGATTACTTTAGAATGGCAACAGGCCTTCGTGCCCCAAAACAGTTTGTTTATTTATCTCTCAGTTGTTCGTTTACCAGTTGATCTAGTAAAAGTACTACCGCTCCCCACAAATTCGGTCTACAAGGCATTTTAAAATCCTTGAGTGGAGGAAGCAAACAAAATCATACCGTATATTACCAGGCAAGCAGAGAAATAGCTAAGCACAAGACTTCATAAATATTACTGTGCACACAGCAGTTTCTTCATCTCCCTCTCTCCCTCCCTGATACAGAGAGGTTTTATGTTATTATTACAGTAGATAGTAGCCAAACTCATATGAAAAGCACTCCCCTGCTCACAGTCCCGGAGAAATAATGCCATGAACTGTGGGCCAAACGAGAATGCTACAAATACTTCTCTCTGAGCTAGCTGACAGAAAACAGTCAAAAGAACGGGGCTATAAATTGCTGCTTCGTTATAAATCACTGTGTTTGGCACACCTGTTCCAGCACACCTTGGGGCTGTTGCTGGACATAATGTGCCTTTAATTTTTTTATTTTTTCAATATTGCAACCCGGATGGCAGCTGGCTTTGCACCCGTGAGCACGGTCATAGTGTCACACGTACCACAGGACCACAGAGCAGTCATGCTCTTCACTGTCAGACCATGGAGGTTTCTAAAAAATGGTCTTCTCCAGCTGCCTGGCCTTACTGAGTGCGCACGGCAAGGCTCGGGCGCTGTGCTGTGTAACACGGCTGCTGTGGGGCCGGCACGCATCCAAACATCACAGAGCGCGAGCAGAGCAAGTTCAGGGCTGTCTGCACCTGTCTGGAGAGATGTATTTTTTCAGCACAGCACAAGAACTTAGAATCAGGTCCTTTTCCAGTGTGAACACGGCTTATCTTGGTGCAAGATCAGTATGGGAAAATATAGTTCAAATTTGGAGCGAGGAATTTTTCCAAGTTTACAAACTGTTGAATGTTTACAAAGTTTTAAATGGGAGTCAGTAACAAAAGAGCACAGATTCAGCAGATTCAGATTTGCATAAGCCTTACAGTGTCTGGACTTCTTGAGTTATAGCAGTGAAGCTCGGCTGGTATATTGTAGATTAATAGCCTGTTCTTGTGGGGATTTCACTAATTTTTGGTGAAGTTACCCAAGTAATTTAGAATAGGAATATCGTTTACCAGCCCTGGGAAGATTACATCGCTGGGCCATGTTCACGAGTGCTTTGGACGGCTTAGACAGGGCGCAGGGATGGAAAGAACGGCATCATCCCTTGGATCACAAATCATGCCTGTTTGTACCTGAAAGACCATAAATTTATCTGTTCGCAGAGTACTGGCATGTCGCCTGGGAACTTCCCTTAAAAGCTGTAGTTCTACTGCGCTGCCCCTCTCAGCGTCACAGGCGGCATCTTTAGCATGCAAAGGACAGCTCTCAGGTCATGTCTGTGGTGCGAAGAAAAATCCCTGGTTAATCCCACAGCAGCTGCAGCGTTGCCTTCCTGTGGCGCTGCTGGGGTATTTTCTCCAGTGGTGCTGCAGCGCGCTGTGGCTCCCAGCTTTTATGTTATTCCACTTTGTCTTGTTGCACAAGCCTTGCTCTAGGATGAAATGTATGAATTCATGTTTTGGTGATGTGAAGCAATCTAGCCCTGACCTTGATGCAGTTCCTTACACACATATGAAGCGTCCTCTGAAGCCAGGGAGCGTTTCGCTCTCAAAGCTAACGGCAGGACAGGTCGCGTCCTTTACGTCCTGGCAGGCAAGACCTGCCTGCGTGGCCATGACTCCCAGACCTTCCCAGCATCTTCCTGGCTGATCGGGAGGAGACTCATAACCTGGGCTCCCATGGACAGCTTTGTGGTGTGACCGGGCTCTGTAAATTCAGGAAAATGAACTCAGCTAATGGGCACAGCTGAGAAATACAACCTTTTCTGAAGAACCCATTCCTGGTCCTGCCTCCTGCCGCTCCATGCCAAAGTTATGAACTAACCCCATTTGCAATTGTTTTGCTTCACATATGGGTCCCAGATAGGGAGCAAGAGCCAAAAGAAGGCAAATTTAACTCAATGTGGGAAAGTCTCTGTTGCACTGGGCGCGGGTATATACTGGTGAGCCTGGCTCTACAAACAAGGAAAGGACAAAAAAACCAAAGAGAGGAGAAAAGCTGAGCTGGGAGGGAGGGGCAGAGGAAGATTTTGTGTGTGCCTGGGAAGGAAACAATGGGACAAGGGGAAGGAATTAAAAGAACCACATCCTTCTCCGCATCATAGCCCTGCAGTTTAAGTTACTCCCTCACACTGGACCAGGCCACAGTGTCCTAACTCTAACACTGCTCCCCTGTGACTGCTGTGGTGAAGCTCCATCCCATTAGATGTGTCTCAACCAGGGACCACTACGACAGCAATGCTCTTTGCATGCTACATCAAGGCTCCTTCCTTCTTTCCGATGACATTTGGATGTGTCCCCCACCCTTGCTGGCCTATCCCAAGCCCCTACAAATAAGCTCCAGGCCCACAGCCTCTGTTGAACATGAGCCAAGAGATGTTCTTCCCTTCCCTCCATCTCTGACCCCACAGCCAAGCCAATCCTGCCCCAGGCAGACTAGCTTTCTGAAAAGCTCCCTGCCAGCCTTCAGTGGGGAGGTCTTTCCCACCCACCCCACCTCCCTTAACGCCTCGTGGGGAAGAGCTACACAAGGAAAGGATGAAGGCAAGATAGTATTTCCTTGCACCCACTTGTACCTCTCATCTCTGCTTCCGCTAAGAGCTTCACAAGCTCATTGCCTTGCTCGTGAACTGCTGCATGTCTCATTAATGACAGTATTGGTGCTTTTCCATTATTGCTATATTCCACAATATTTGTACTATTCTTAACATTCACCCTCGTGCAATTGCTGTATGTCCAAAGCATTTGCAGCTATTTACTGCTTATTTCTCCCCAAAGCAGTGCAAGGGAAGTGGGGATGTCAGCACTAGCAGCTCCACTTAGCAGACGGACCAGTCAATACAGAGAGTATAAATGTTATCGGCGGCAGCAGCCTCACCATGTGAGTGTCCAGCATGAGGTCTTGTGGTCTGAACAACCCAGAAACAGGTCTCCTCGATTTACTGGTCCCTTCAGATAAAAAAAGTGTCTGCAAGTGCCCATCCAGTTGGTCACCTGAAGAGCTCTCAGCCATGTACAATGAGCAAAAATGGTTTAAAAAATGTATGCGTGTTTATAAATACACACACATATATGTATATACATACATATGCACATGTATATATGGCTATACATACCTATATATGGGTACACATACATATATACCTGTGCAATGTATAATGTGTACCTAAGGTAGAAATGCAAAGACATAAAATAATGTATATTATATTGTAGATATTATATATATCATACATGCTATATATTATAATATAGACACATCCCTATGAGGTATAATCAGGCTTCACTTTGCTTCAGTAAGCCTTTGACTATGGTCAAGGTATCTGTCTAAATATTTGAGGTTCCCTGTTTGGAGGGCGAACTGTAAAGTCCAACTTCCCTGTCCCAGAGAGCACGGGAGCTTCATCCCTTTTCTCGTAGCACCTGTGAGAGCATTGGGCTGACATTCAGCAGGAGAAGCCAAAAGAACCTGAACACCACCATCCTCTCAGCTCTCTAAGTCCTATGGCTCTGAGGTCACACCACAATAAGTATCACTACTACCTGGAGAGCTTCTGTTGCTGAGAACAAGGCGAGTATAAGGGGGCAGGTTGCACACTTGGAAGTGTACAGAGTCCTTCAGGATTTATTTGTTCACTCCAGAGAGAAAGTGAGTCATGAGAAACCTTAAGGTGGAGCACTGAAAACAAGGAGTGTATAAATGATTAGCAAGGGAAGGTCAGCACTAGTCCTTCAAGTCTGAGCATGTCCCGTTGCCGATGGTACACAGATAATACTAGCTGGATGCCTGTGGTTGCAGGAGAGCAGCTATCACACTTGTAGTCTCTGACACATCTCTGACTCATGTAATATCATCAATGAGGCTGATCTCAGTTTTCTTAAAAAAAGGTAGTTAAGCTTACAGGAGTAAAGTGGTAAAAAAGGGAACTTGATCAACAGACTCAGTTTCAAGTCAAAGGTGCACGTTTGACAGAAGCCAAGCTTTTTTTTTTTTTAAATAACCCCAAATCCCTTTACTACATGGTGAGCCAAATGTAGGGATGGGACATGGACCTGAATTCCACTTGCACTTGTGCAGCAATGCAATTAATCATATTGTCAGACAACATCCGATTGCAGAATCATTATTAACAAACTGATGCAAACAAAAGAAAGCACACTGTCTGTTTTCTTCAGATCACAAGCTGAGTTTAGAGCATTTGCAGACAGGAAAAAAAAATTGGTTGACTTCTTCAGTGAGCAGGAATGACTAGTGCTTCACTTGGAGGTATCTGACAAGAATATTAAGAATTTTTTTTTCTAAGATAAACTCTTCTATACTATTGATTTTAAAGCAAATATTCCGTGGATAACACACCTAAGCACACTAAATATGTTATCCTTCAATCCACTGATACTTGTGGCATTGCATGATGTGGCCTCCAACCAGCGCATGCGGCTGTCCGAAGGCTGCAGGTTCTGCCGTTTTCAGCAGTATCAGCTGTATCAGCTGAAGGGGAACCCAGGCCACTGTTGTAGTTTATCATCCAGCTGTGGCTTCCCTCAGACATCCCTGACACCACACCTCTTACAGAGCTATGCTGTACCTTTCGCACCAGTACTAAGCTTTTCTTCAGATACTCTCCAGTAAATTTCCTGTCATAGACTGAAGTTGGACAGGTGAGCGGCATCAGAGAGATGAGGCAAATCCTGAATGGTGCAGAGCAACAGAAGCTTCTGTGGAATGTGAAAGCACACAATCACGCACCTTTATCTGGTCTTATGCTAAAACGTACATAAGTCATTTCATGGACATCTGCATCAGAAATAACAGGCTGCACAGCACTGGGTGAAAAAGCAATTTTTTGAGTATATTTCTATTTCCAGATTCAAGAGCACAATCCTATCACAACCCAGCAGTTAGAAGGAATGCCAGGAAAAGCTATATATATATATGTATATACAACAGACAACAGTCATCAGTCTGCCTTTTCTCAGGTAGCTTCCCTTGTGCGTTTTTCTTTCACCTACAGTCAGTCTAAGACACTTTGATCCCTACATCCAAGCAGACATCTGGCTGAAAGAAAAGGAGCCAAGAGACCACAAAGAGGCGAAGCCAAGGCCAAGTGTTCTCAGTGAGCTGTGGGGGACGAGATGGATGGGGCACCTCGGACTGCTGGATGGAGGGGTCCAGCTAGAACAGTGGTATGCTCAGCGTGGAAGTGCTTGTGGTTCAGTGGCTCCTGTCCCAGCTGGAATAGGGCAGGTGACAACTGGGTAATGCCACTATAAAACGGGAATGTTGCCCTGTGCCGTCCCTGCCCCTCCTTGCTCCCAGACAGTGGGTAGAAGGAATGGTGATGACTTCTGAGGCAGCAGCAAGGATGTCATCCCCACGTGTCCGGGAAGGATCCTGTCGGGGCCCATTGCCACATGTACACGCTTTCCAGTCTCAGTGCTATCTGACTTACCAGCACTTCCACTGCAGCCACCACTTTCTGCTTGGGATAATACTCCGCTCCTCTGGCAACACTACAGTGCTGGCAGAGTGTGCTTTGCTGGTGATTTACTGAACTGTGCAATTAAATGGCAATTTTGAATGTTAATGAGGTTTAACACTGTGCAGAACTGTACAAAGTTCAATGAAATAATTTTGCATATTTTTCCTGTCTACAGACTTCTATAGCTATGTGCACTCCTATTTGTGGATGTGGTCCATACATCCCTTTGATTTGAGAATCTTAAAACATTTTACAAAAAACATTATCTGTGGAGTAGAGAATCGTTATTCTGAACCATTCTTACCCCTCAGGATAGCTGAGATGCAGGGGAGACATCTCTTCTTCCACACGGCAGTTATATTTTTCAGGACCCCAAGAAATCTGACACTGAACTGGCCAAGAAAAGAAACGAGACTCTTGCTTTGGTAACTGGATGTCAGCTTCCAGCCTGTCAGACAACTTTAATTAACACTTGACCTTGTCTGGTTTGTGGATTTAGTTCTCTTTTTGCTTTCTGATTAACAAAAATAATAGAAAAAGTCTTTGAAAAATAATAGAAAAGATGTCTGGAAAATGCCGATCGTTGTACCAACAACAATAAGTGAATCAGGAGATAGAATTTGCTTTCTTTGCGTATGTGGGGAGTGGCAGAAGGAAGCAGCACCACGGAATGGCTGTGCTATCATCTGCAAGTTCATCGATCCTCTTCTAAGCCATTTCAACAAATGCTACTTGCTGGGTTTGCCCCATCCTTCTCTACCTTCTGCAGTCACGTGGGTACTCACTTGTGCAGCAATAGTGGGGGAGAAGAAGCCAAAACGTAATTGCCTTGCTTAGACAGCTGAACTTCTGAAAAGCAAAAAACATAACCTGATTTGTAAGTGCTGCCTGTGGACTAGGCCCACATACCTACATTTTGCCTAGAATCGTATTTTTCTTGTGCATTTCTACAGCCCCAGTGAGTGCTGGGATCATGGGTGTGCAGCTTACTTACGCAGAAATAAAGTAATGAAATGCAGTCTCTTTGTTTTCTCCTTTGGGAGGTGCTACAGAAGGCTGCCGTTTCCAAAGCAATCGTCAGTGAAATTGTGTCTGCATCCTTTTGTGTGAAACAAAAGAATGAGACGAGACACTGCAAGAGTTACAAACTAATCAGAGGTTTGGCAGCCGCTTTAGATCACAGAAAACTGTCTTGATCCACATACATTTAAATGAATAAATAACCAACTTAACTACTTAAACAGTGCTATCATTCTTTGTCAGTGTGATCCTCGTGCTTATGCAAAGCGTATGAACGCCTTTATGCAGCGCAGACCAGCATGTTAGAGAGAAGACTGGTGACTCACAGTTCCTTGCAATGAACTATGCTGAAAAAGGAGGCTTAAACCTGTAAGCTCAAAATTGCTCTGCCTTCATCACACAGGCACATTGCTATCACACGGTTGACTGGGAGCACAAACAACTTCTCAGAGAAATTCATTAACAAAACCCGTATATTTATTCCTTTTAAAAGACAGGAGGAATAACCCCCAAAGCTGACCAAACTATTTCCTTCTGTCCCCTTTGTTATTTTCTAGTATCTCTGGGCCTGAGTCAAAACCACAGCTGTCCACCAAAGCTTTCCCACTGACTTCTGTGGGGCTCGGATGGCGCTTGCTTGTTATCAAGCTTTGGTGCTGACCTTAGTCTGCCATGTCGTCTCCCAGGCTCCCAGCAAGAGAGAATGGCAGACCCAGACAACCTGAGGAAAGAATTCAGGTTAAAGCTGCCTGGGACTGGTTTCAATATGTGTTTTGAGATAACTGCGAGTGAGGCACGGCTTCAAAACCCAAGCAAAGGAGTGATGTCTCAGCACGATACCCTACCGTGTGTGTGAGGAGCAACAAACACTATAAAACTGGAGGCTTTGGGCAGTGCCGCTGATTTAATAACAAAAAATAAAGAATTGTGATTCATTTTGAAATTTGACCATATTTCTTGTTCTCTCAACTTTGCTGATGTAGATTACTGCTCCATTTTTTTTCCTGGGAAAATAGGAAATACGGACAAACTTTGCAGGTGCAGCTTTCTACCTGGACTGCAGCACTTTAGGTAGCTGTCTGCAAGTGGCCGGGGCATAAATCCTCCGTCATCCAGAACGGCACAGAGGGCATCACAGCCGTTCCCAGGCTTGCTAGCAGAGCCTCAGCAAACTATTGCCACGCATTTGGGTCCCAGCCCAGGACACATCCTCTAAGCATTGCTCCTTGCAGACCAGCAGGCTTGTATCCTCCCATCATCTGTGTTCCCTTCTATTCTGCACAAAAAACATGAAGTGCAATGCAGAAAAAGTCAACGAGTGTTCCATGTATCCAGTAAGACCTTGCATACGAGAGGGAATAGCACAGGGCACCCAGGACAACATAAAAACATAGCTCTGCTTAAACAGGGTGGGTTTTGACTGAAGAAGTAAAACCAGGAACTAGTAAAAATTAGAGGAATAAGGTACAGTTTAATAACCACAATAAACAGCTACTAACCATGTGGTAGTGCAGTGGTTTCCATAAACCCCTGAACTTTGTGAGGCTGCTGGGAACATCCAGTGCTATCTTCTCAGGTGAGAGAGCAGAAGGAAAGAACATGTACTGCTCAATTCATCCCTTTATTCACACCTAGGGAGGAAATGTCTTCTGCTGATGATTAACCACAGCAAACACAAGAAGTCACTCCTCTGTCACAATGTGCAAACGTGCATTCATGAAGTAGGGTGCACCCAGCACAGAGCACCCTCAAACTTCTGCATTTTAGGAGGATCAACCACCCGCTTTGAGGACAAGCTCTGCCTTTGGGATTTCTCTGCTGTTCCTGAGGGGCTGTGGCTGCTTCAGGGAAAAAGGACAATGTAAAAAAATCACACTTTTAGGCTAATCCATTATTACGGGTGACAATTTTCATCACCCTTCTCAAAGGGGTGGTTCAGTGGCCCTTTGAGGATTTGAGTGTGTTTTATTTTTGCTGTTTGGATGAGACAGGCTACAACCATGGCTTTGAAAAATAAAGTTTGCTAATAGCCACTGGCTTTGAAAGAGAAGGTTTGGCATAACATCTTCACTTTGGGATTGTGATTTCTCAGATCCGAACCCCATGCAGCAGGGGAGCCATCATTTGGCAGTAATGGAAAGCATGGCACGGTGACATTTTTGTTCATACAAATACTTGCACACACAGAATTTTGCTGAAATGCAGGTAAATGTTTCATGAAACTCCAGCTGGATAAAATCAAGTCTCTGAGAAATAAAGTCACTTGAAAGCATGGCTCCATGAGTGAACAACTGGTATCAACATCCTATTGCCGTAAGTGGACCAGACTATCACTGCAGGGCAGGAGTATGAACCCTGAGGGCTCAGCTGCTTGTTGTAACAGCAGTATGAATGTACTGGATGAGTTTTTAGTGTAAAGAGCAATAAACCTTTTGCCAATCAACCCCAAAATATACCTAACCACCGATTCCTTGCCCCTGCATATTGATGACTACCTGCTGTGTTTCTTATCCTCATCACATTCCTGTTTTGGCTGTTTTCTGTTTTGTTTAGTAAACTCAGATGTGCTAAACAACGCTATAGGACTTCTCCTCTCCAATCTCAGTATCATTTCATACTATAATGCTTCAATACCACTTCATAATGTGACAAGAAATAATGCATTGACTGCAATGTATATTGCCCGTGCTCTTCTTCACTGCAACAATGAGTCATTATTCAGAGTATGTTTATGTAATATCATAAATACCAATCTCTGGTATTTATGCAGCATAGTATTTACTTGGGCAAGCTGCCACATGCACTAAAGAAGTAAACAAAGAGCCATTCTTTGGAGGGTTAAAAAAGTCTTAAAATGAATCCAATTTTCCTTTATAAGGCACTCCTTGTTATTTTACCTAAAGTGGCTCTTTAAGATATACAGTATGATAAAACACACAATTCCTGGGAGACGTAATTATGGTTCCTAAGAGACTGGTGAATAAACAATCAGGAATAGAGTGTTTGTTTTCCCTAGGTTTTTCTTAACTATTAATGGAAGGCATTAAAAAAAAATGGGGAGGAATGTGTTGGGTTGATAAATGGTAAGAGAAGTTGAGGAGCGCACTTCACTGAACACACAGGGTTTCTGCCTAAATGCAGTACTATTTTACTGCATTGCAAATAATCCTATTTTGCAAATGCATTTGCAGTGAGTGTAAATACCACAGTGGACTCTTTGTTTGCTGTATTTACTGTACTGCGTACATCAATGGCACAACGTGTGTTCTAAAGTAAAGAGCTTGCTTTGTCTCACATTACCTTTAAGCATTAACACAAACAACTTCCTTCGCATCAAGGTGACAAAATCTTCTGCATTGTACGAAATGTTCTGTCTGATACAAATTCCTAAGGAACGGCAGGGGGGTCCCATCTGGTGCAGCGCTGAGCCATTGCAAACACTTTTCTAGCAAATCAGGGACACTGCAGTCAACCTTACACACGTGTACCCACTGCAAAACTAGAAGATGGCTAAAGCTAAGCTGAACCAACAGCTGAAGAAAACCTTTTTGCAGACTGTGTATATCAGAATGCAACTGAACTGGGGGCAGTGTTTAATAATACTGGTCGCCATAACGTCATTTAAGTGATCCATCACCTAAAACCAGAGGCTCCCAAAGCCACCGGTCACTTCTCTACATCAGTTACCTCTTCTGTAAATCAGATAGATGAAACCAAGCTATTCATTCTATTTGATGGTGTGAATCTTGAACCTGCCATCATCAGTAACATCTAAGCAAACGATGGACTTCTTAGGACCCTTACAGAAACACAGCTTCCCACCGCAGGGCCTGCACACGCACCAGCACCTCT
>Ga0181612_140506_pt1 | contig 22312 bp, 20 predicted proteins | sample HoacroProtozoa21_FD_119630 | JGI IMG/M metagenome (GOLD analysis project Ga0181612, IMG submission 119630) | Hoatzin crop microbial communities from Cojedes, Venezuel. Combined Assembly of Gp0051906, Gp0051904, Gp0051908
TGCTTTAAAGAGCTGTGCTTATAGGGATTTTGCAGCTCTCCGTGTGTTATTAGAAAACGTGTGGCTGGGACGGTTAAAATGGGAGTGCTACTGTATGCAAGAGCAATGTTCACTGTAAGCAATCCAAGGAAATCCTGCCAAGGCAGTATATGAACAGCAGCCAAACAAAACACAGGCGCCTTTCCAGTGAAAACCAGCACACTTCTGCAAATAGAGGAAAAATTGACTTTCTGATTTGGAGTGTTTCTACAACTAAGAAGAATTACTACAGTGATTGTTCTAAAAATATTTTTCGGCAGCACATTCTCAAAGGGGTTGGGATGCTTAGCATTGTTTAATTATGCTTCTCTTAGGTGATCAATCTGGATTGTATAGAAATAAAAGAGGAGGATCTTCTTTTAAGCCAACATTGGCATTATTTTCTGCAGTGTTACCGTGGCATAAACCACCACCTATTTAAGGAGTAAAAATTGTATTTTTATCTTCGCACTTCAGGAAATATGACTGGAGATTCATCTTTCGCCACTTCATAGTCATAGATTGCAATTTAACTGCTTAATCCACAGCAACCCCCAAGATCCCTGCTTCTCTAACTGACGTGGTTTATTTCACATCTTAAGTATTTTACACCTCCCTCCTTCCCTTGTCCCCCTCTTGCCCCCCCATCTTTCGACTTTTAAAGCTTCTTCTCGTTTTGCTTCTTTGTTCACCCAGTCTGGGAATTTCCTTTACAGGACTTTTGAGTGCTGTAGGAACCCCTTAGTGTAAGAGGTATCTGCAGACATTCTGGCATTCAAAAAATTTCCATAATGAGGGAAATTAAATGGGATTCCACAAATTTGTTTATTGCCAAGAATAAATGTGTTATTAAAAAAAATCATTTTGCTAGTCTCAGCTACAATTTTTTCAATGAGTTCTTAATAATGGAGTTTAAGAATGCGGGCAGTTTGTCTAAAGTGAGCTAAAGAAATAGGATAGATCTACAGAGAATTATTATCATACTTTTCTACTTCCAAAATCCAGCATGATATCAGCATAGGAAAAAGAAACAGAATTGTCAAAGATTAATTTCAGTTCATTTGTTTCTCCTATTTCAACTGTTTTTCTTTGAACTAAACGTACAAAAGATACTTTACGAGATTTGTCTCTATTTATTCCTCTAAAATATTTACAGCTGGATTCTTTAGGCTTATAGCTGCTGTGAACTCAGTTCTCTTCTTTTAACTACACCAGCACAAACCAGATTTATCTCTACATTGAAGACAGCGTCTTGAGTCTAACAAATCCCAGTGTGGAAGAAGACCCTCATCCAGAGCCCACTGAAGCCAGTGGAAAGACTCATACTGACTTTGGTGGGCTTTGTGTTGGGATATTAAACATTCATTTCCTCTTCTTATTTTGAATTTAACTACTCATATTCAGAGTGAGATACTATTTAACAAATCTTATTGTTGCCCTAATTTACTAAATTAACTTGTGCTGTTTTTTCCCATTCAGGGAAAATTTCCAGAAGGGCGAAACTGTTGTATCTCCCAAGACGAAATTGTGTTTTTGAAAGTCTAGCTGGAATAGCTGGGGAAGGATGGTCCTCTGCCCTGTGCTTAGTCCCCTTTCTCTTTTGTGCACAGTGCTGTATTCATATCCAGTCTTACAGACAGCAAATCATGTGTAAATAAGTATATATATATACACACATACAGAGGCACACATACACACATATATACATATAAAAAAATAATAGCTTGAAAATGGAAGCATTTCTGCCCTGAATGTGAGGGATATCATCTGCTGTGTTCAAATTAGGACATGGAAGTTGTGGCATACGCCGTGTCAAGGCACAGCAGCACAGTTCTGTATCTTTAAATGTTGATGCAGAATGGTGAAGCCAGGTGAGATCTGGCCCCAGGTGCTGGCTGCTGCATGCATTGCTGAACAATTTTTAAAGGATGCAGATTGGGTGGTTGGAGGAGCAAAAAGTAGGTCTTTTCCTAAACAGATCTTTTTTTGTGAAATATGATGTAGGTGTAACGCAATGATTAAAAAAATTACTGACTTAAGCTTTGTAGATTCCTCTAATAGCAGCTCGGTATAATCCAGTCCTGACCTGGCTCCCTCTGATGTACAGTGCTAGTTGTCATGGAGCCCCAGTTGTGCCAAACTGGGGGAAGATTTTGTTGAGACCATGAAACTCATTTCACTGGTGACTGTACATGAATGCTGAATGAAAAGTCCTTCACAGAATTACTCCGAAGGGAAAGCTTGGATGCTGAAGAGGTGCTCCAAGGACTGCTTCTGCTTTCGCTGTCTGCACATCAAGAACCTACATGGCTTGAAAAACAGCTCCACAGCAAAGTTTTTTCCTTCGGTCCTTTTGATGTAAATCCTGTTTTGATTCATTTTACCTTCAAGTCCGTAGGTTCAGATTCTGTGGTCACCAGAGACGAGACACCAGGGTAAATTTGCAGATAATTTGGATAGTGGCCCACACTGAAGGTGTGTGGCTTCTAAACCTAATTAGAGGTGTAGTTTGTTGCGGGCAAAATTTATTGGTAGACGAGGAAGGTTTTATTCCGAGGCATCTGTAGGTTGGCAGCTGCGCCAGCCATGTCTGTTCTAAGTAACGGAAGCCGTGCAGCCGGGAATAGCAGTGCTCTGGTGACAAGTGTTGAGAATATTGGTTGAATTGCACTATGAAAATATTTTCATTATTTTTATTATTACTGTTCTGCAAGTGGGTTTGAGATATGTGCCTGCCTATGTCTGTGTGCATGAGCAGATGAGGTACAGAGGGAAGGCTGTTATTTTTCTTTTTTTTTTTCAATCACACCTCCTTAGCATTTTGTACATATCAGCATTCTAGCCGAGCGATTTGCTAATTGCACTGGAAAACCCACTTTAAATTCAGGAATACTGAAACTTTGAAACTGTAACATTTTGACTGGCGAGAATGACCAGTCTTCTTTTCTCTTTCGCAGTGAGCTAGTTGAAGGAAGCTGGCATTGTCGCAGAGTGAAAGCTCTGCAGAAGTGCCGCAGGTTTTTCATATGGAAATGTGAAATAATGGGGTGATTAAATAGAGCTGTATATTAAAGTACATCTGACATTAGAATTAGCATAATGTGCTCTAGCCCTAGGCTGAGTACTTTATTTGCCATCTGCGTCGGACCAAAATCCCCTGGGGAAGCGCTAAAATATTCTGAATAAACTCAGCCCGAGTTCTTATTGAGAGTAAAATACCATTTGTGGCACGTCGTATTGATTCGTCTTAATTGCGGTGCAGAAAAGAACATTCAGTTGCTGATGACTTTTGTACTCTGTGACAAGTCGGCTGGAGTTATTCTAACACTGCAGTTGGTTAACCTGAACAGACTGTCGTGCTCAGAGAAGGAGAAAACCTTATCTTCAGTAGCATAAAGTACAGTATCATCTCCCGGCTTTAGTCCTTTCTATCTCGATGCAGCATCCTGTTTTTTTTTTTTTTTATTTTAAATATTGTTCCCTGAAAATAGCAGCCAACGAACTGAAGGGGAAATGGGGCTTCACTGAATCAGTCCAAGAAAATTCATAATCTTACCTAGTTATTCTCCCCAGTCTCCCTCCCCGCAGTTCCACCCCCACATCTTCCTTAAAAAAATCCAGAAACATCTGACCAGCTTTCATCTAAGGGACTGAAAATCAGTGGAACTTGTCCTTGAGGATCCATCTCCGGAACCATTAGTTCAAGAGATTTATTATGTATATTCTGTAAAAAGCTGTGGCTTCTCCTGTGCATAAGCCCACAGTCTAAGTCGCTTGTAATGGTTTGATTTTTGTCAACTCTCCACTCAAATAGGTTGCTGAATACCTTTGAAAAAGTGCTTATAACATGCATAAAAGATAAATATTTCATCTGAAGGAAAATACTTTGATGCTCCATTCAATTCTGTAACATTCATAAGGTCCAGTTTTTACCCTATAATTGCCTATCATTATACACAATTTACATATTCAAACATTCTCTACAAACCTTAGTCTAGCATGTTTTTATTACAAATTCAGATCAAGGGAATAACCTTTAACTTCAGAGACAAATGAGACAAATTTACAAGTGCATGTCTGCTGTTTTCTTGTGTTTTATAAATCCCTGCAGACCCGAACACTTTTGCTATAACGCCACTCAGAACAATATACATATATTACTACTTGTTTGTAGTGCTTCGGTAATGAGTCCCCTTTGTATTAGATAACCTATATAATTCAGCATCTAGGCCCTCCATAACGTCAATTATCTCCTCATAGCTAAATGTACATTCCATTAAAACAAGATTTACAGCCTTTATAATACTTCTTAGGATTGAACGTGGAGATTTTGTGGATTTAAAGAAGCAGAGATGGGAGTTAACATTTGTTAAAGAAGCAATGAATTAAAACAAAAATGCTATTTCATTTACTAACTATGAATAGGCACCTAATAGCCTTAAGAAATAGTTATAGTAAAACAGACTGAACTACTCCTGGGGAAAAAAGCAGGAAAATTTGTTTTCACCCTTTGGCTTTTTTTATTGTTTTCTAATTTACTCTTTATTTTTCCATTATATGACATGGACAATTTCCTTTATGTATCCTCCTTAAAATTCCTATTCAGATTACTGAGAATTCTCACTTGTAAGATGAGAAAATGGCACCTTAGAAAAGTCTGTGGGAAAAAAAATCCCAGCACTTGCCAGTTTTCAAACAAAACTACTTATGGGAAACCGATTTAAAGGGAAGCTGCTGGCATATTTCATATGTTGTAGAAAAGACTGACATTATTTCAAATGCATTTGAATACCTTATGCAAAGAAAAGGCCTAAAAGTGTCCTTGAGCAGTACAAGGGGTTTTCATGAATGCTGTAAATGGGATCCTATATATTAAACCACCAGCCATGGGTAGTCCTCTGGTCTTTTCATCTCACGAGTGGTTACATTTCCCCCCCATATTACATTCCCCATTTTCACTGATAGTTTTCACTATTTATTTCAGCAGGTTTGTTAAGCATCCTTTCAGTCTGCTAGCTGATGTTTTAGGTTCAGAGAAACTAGTAAAAAGAAACAACACTGTTTAGATGCTAAAGGTGGAGTCGATTGAAACTGTTGTATCACAAAGGGCTAATTTAAAAGTTAACTCATTCACTATTGATCTTTTAATATTGATTTTCCCGTTTACTCCTTACTTTTCACACTTCTCCCTTTCTCTGCTTTATAAATTGCCTTTGTATTTTAGAATTTAACACCAATTAGAAGAAGGTGTTCAGAGATGTCAAACATGTTTCTTATCTTTTGTTTTAATAGTGCTTCTGGGTCAAAATCCCTGCGTCATGAGTTACAGTTTTTGCCATGCCTTTTTCTTTCTTTTTCTGCGCTAAGTAAAAGCACTTCTTATACTTCTGTAGACAGAACATTAACTTCCAGTAAGCCACAAGCTCTTTTAAGGAATGAGAAACTGGACATCCAGAAGGAAGTTGCCCAAAATGACTATTGACATTTTATACCTAAAAATATAATATTGCCATTTTGTAATGCACTAGAAATTAAACTGAGCTGTGCATTTGGCTCATTTATGTGAATCTGGCAGTACAGATCTGAGGTATGATTAAGTCTCCCAGAAAATGGGACTATTGAACACAAGCTGCATCTTCAGCCAAAGGTCGCCTGTGTCCATTAAGAAGCAGGAAGCATCTGTGTGTGTTATGCATGGTTGTAGTCTGCCTGCAGTCTCCTTCTTTTTTGTAAGTATAAATGCCAGAGAGGACATATAAAATGCTTTCGGAGAAAGTTTAAGGGAAAAAAAAAATCTCAACTTGGTATATTCATATAAGCTTAGTTAAGATCCTTGTTTGTGATAACCTGGTACAGCTTGTCTGCAAAAATTCAGTCTGCAGTGGTGGTCATCAGAGCTACTTTGAATTCATAGTAGGATAATTCAAATCAGAGTTTGGCTAAGAGTATGATTTTAAGGTATCGGGTTGATATCTCTTAAGTCTTCCAAGGATTCATGCTCTTTGTTCTTGGAATTATGAAAGGATTGGCTGTAGACAGACAGCATGACAGTCCGAATTCTCGACTATGTGATTGGTAGTTCATCTGTGTGGTTTTCCACTTGTATGCTAAAATAGTTCATTTGACAAAAAAGATATTTATTATTACATGAATGATAAACAGACTATTTGCAGTTCTGCCTGATGGAAAAGCAACACGCTGAAACGCACAAGTGGTTTCAGAAAATAAAACAAGCTCCCAAAAGAGGGGCAGCATTTAATCCACCAGAGACAGTTTGGCAGTTGGCTTTAGCGTAGAGAGAATTAATAGTACCTTACTAATGGCAGTGTAATATTAGGATATTTTAATATTAGTGTCAAGCAGTGCTATTGTAGATCTTTTTCATCAGGTAGAAAATACTCTCAAGAATATATGCATCGCTAATTAAAATCAGTGCTGGGAGTGAGAGGGTCTTGTGGGGTTTGTAGGTTCTCTTGCCATAAAGCTTCTTGCATAATCTCTGTAGAGATCTTGCAGTCGCACTAGTCAAGGTAAAAACAAGATGAGGAAAACTGTAGAACTCGCAGGCAGTGTGTGGGAGAAGAATATCGCATGAAGTCATGATTTTTCTTCAGTTTGAAGATGGCACTGGAGGAGATGATAGGCTATTCAAGTGGCAAGGCAGAAAAAGAGAACAGGGTCTAGTACGGGAGGAAACAGGAGCCTGTTACTGAGAAGAAACGCTTCTTGGTTGCTTCTCCTCCTTTCTTCCATCCACCTCCTAAAAACATTTCATTGTGGTTTCCCTGCCACATTCTTCCCTTTCGCTGCCCTCACCCCCATTTGCAGATGATGACAGGCTCTGTGGCCCCTCATGCTTGGGCTCTTGCACCTAAACCTTCATCTCCTCTTCCTGACTGAGATGCACTTCAGGTCGGCTGAGCTTTACAGGAGAGACTGGCTGTTTATCTGAGTGGAGAATTGGAGGTGCTTAGGTTGTGAGACTGCAGGCGTCTTGATAAGTCATAAAACACCAACTTTACTTGCCAGTTGATGCTTACTTTGTGAATTATTGGTGATAGTCCCCGTCACTCTCAGCAGGATGTGCTGCAAGAATCTCTTGAGCCCTTTGTTTAGACAGGATGCTGTAGGGATGGATGCACTGTGTCATCTCTGGGGTGGGTAGAGGAGATGCACTTGTTTTACATCTTCAACTCGTGTTGCCATCAAAACAAAATTAAAACAACGAGAGGTATAAAGAGAAATGGTTCCTTTGTGTTTGGTGTTTAAAACTGGTGACTGGCATTGGACTGGCAGTGGTGATCCTTACCCAGGCTTGGACCCTACTTCACACTTCTGTCTTTTTTACTGAAACTGTCAATCCCTCTGAAATGGAGGCAGCAGCACTTCCAGACATCTCAGGGAGTGCAGGGAGGGTAAAACTCTAGATATTGAGTGTGTTCAGCATACGTTTATTCAATCATAAACATATGTAAGCAAATGTTCTTGCTAAGTTGTATAATTTAGAGTGGTAATATGGCTTATAAAATCTCTTCAGCAGAAATAACTATATTAGAAATATTTTTTCATACACAGTCAAGCATCGGGTATGAACTGATGTAGTTCACACTGCAAATCCACGCTGCAGACACCTGGAAAATATTTGGACCTTGTCTAGGTAACCTGTCAAACTATGTATAACCATATATTTTCTTCACTATGAAACACTACATCTCTGCAGTATTTAATGCCCTTCTCTTTAATGTCAGCCGGTCTTATAAGGAGACTTGTTAAACTGGTGTTCTCAATTATGGCATTTTAATTTAATAATAATTCAATTAAAGGTGTGTTTTTTATGGAGCATCCACGCTACCTTTATTGGTATTATTAGAGTAACCATCATAATAACAAGGAGCAATTATTTAAATGCTCATTAAAAATCAAGTGGTGACGAAGAGAGTAACATTGGTGGAAAGATTGTAGGAACCCGATACATGTCTGTTCCTGAGTGCTACAATAAAAGGTGTCCTTTCTTTAAAGCTTGCAAGTTTCTACTTTTCCTGAACTTCTAAAAGTGCAGTAAAGCAGCATTAAAATTCCTTAACATTTTTATTGCTGCTGTTGTAACTTCGTAAAGGGAACCAGAAACATTATCTGGAAAGTATTGCTAGAGGTAAAGAATGGCAGTGGTTTTGTGGACCTGACTGCAGGTCCTCACTGCAGTCCTGGCAGGGGTTGTGGGTGGGTGATTAAAAAGAGGGGGGAGTTCGTTCTCTGTTACAGCTAATGGAATTATTCAGGCATGCTGAGGGGGGGATTCTTAAGGCACTGGATGTCACTGTAGCCCAGCAGAAAATAATGAATACTCAAGAGTTCTTATCTCACACTGATTATTGTTTGATGGTATCCAGAAAAACTGAGGATATTTTGAGGGAAATTTATCTCCAGGGCAAAGGCACTCAGAAATCAGGGTATACAGAAAGCCATGTACCAGCTGGGTGAGGAAGATGCACGCATCACGAAGTGTTCCAAGTCAGACTGCAGAAGACGGATAAGTCAGAGGACTGAGACTGCCTGGTGCAGTGGGATGAATGTCCACAGACCCAGCCTATTCTGCTTCTGGGCTGGGCAAACCGACCCGTCTTTTCTCACTGCCCCCTGTAAAGGCAGAATTTGGGAGGCAGGATTTGAATTTAGCTTTGTTTTGTGCTGTTCTTGAAAGAGAAAAAAGCTTGTTATTGCTTTGACATTTTGAACAGAACATAATCTGTTGTACAGTAATGGAGGGAACACATTTAAATACTCCTGGAAAAGACCATCTTTTGTCATAACACACAGAAAGGCAAGAGTGTTCAATAAGTTCATAGTTTATGATTTCCTGCTTAGGGAGAAGATACTAGAGAGATTTTTAATCTACCAGATAAAAACATAACAAGATCTAATGGTTGGCAGTTGAACTCAGCAATTTGAATTGGAAAGAATACTTTTTTTTTAATACTGAAAATAGTCAACCATTGCCACAGACTACTCCAATGCATAGAGAATTCTTTCTCACTTGGCATTTCCAGATCAAGTTGGGAGAAGGGGGTGCTAAAAGACATGAATTGGCTCAACTGCAAATCACTGGGATGGATGATATCTGTATGTGAGGTGCAGACTAACTGTTTCCTATGTTTTTCATGTGCATGTAGGTAGGACAAAATATGATGATCTTAAATTACAGGAAGAAAGATCCAGGTTAGGCGTTTGGGGAACCTTCAAGATGGTAAAGGAGAGAAGGAGTGAGGTGGTCTTTGGGAAGGTTTTAGACTCTCCATCCAGGTGGCCTTTGAAGTGGGATAATGGAGCATCTGCCACAGATATGAAGAGGGGCATAGATATGGACATTTCTTGGGTCAGAAATTGGACAAGGGCAACTCTTAAGGTTTATCTCAGTCGTCTCATTAATTGCTCATTCCTTCCTAGCCTTCAAAGAAGTATTTCTGAACCTATACTCCTGTGTCTCAGTAGGATCCAGCCCTACAAACCTGTCTTCTGTCTGAACTCCAGTGACGGTATTTGTTTGACTTTAGAGCAGCCTTCAAGCTACTATTGACTGCTCAGGGCTTGTGGCCTAGGTGTCTCATCTCCGTGTGTACACGGTATCTACCAACTAATGTAAACATAAAAAATCGTACTTGAGCCATCAGCCCCAAAAATCATGCCTAGTTACAGACTGCAGGGTTGAATCCATGTGCAATTCATTGAACAGTATTAATGAAGTCTTGGCTTGTGCTTAACTCTAAGAACATGAATAATTTCATCACTATCCAACAGAGCACTTCAACCTATGCTTAAGTTTCACTGATGTTGATTACTCACTTGCTCAAAGTCAAGCACATGCTAAAGTGATAAAGACTGCATATGGCAAAGCCTATATAGCTATTTGTCATAAAGTGGGTATTTAGACAGACTTCAGTGCAGGTGGCAAGGGATTAAGATAGCCATATATCAAAAGTAGCCTTATAACAAAGAGTTTTATAGCATAGGTGCACTGCATTATTAAATACAAGGATCATTCTTGAGCAATACATGGCTGTTTCTGGGCATGTTTAAAATATTTAGCAAGTTTTTGAATATAAAAATGTTCGGAGTGGATCTTCAAAGACTTTGACATTGTTCTGTTCTTAAAAGTGAGCATCTACACTGCTCAGGGCAACTTCTAGGCAAGATAACCATGAAGTGATTATATGGAAATGAACATTTTATTTTATTTTTTTCTTTTTTTTTTTTTTAAATAGGGAGTCTGGGGAGAGTCTTTGAGGGTTGTGAAAGTTAAAATGTGTATACACACAGGCATGCACACACTGAACACTCGTGAAGCAGTTAGGGATTGGTAGCCAGCCAGCCTGCAGTCAATTTTGCCGTCGTGTCAGGGTCTCCTGAAGAGGAGTGTTAAGGAGCATGAAAGCTAAACAAAATAAAAAGGAAGAGAAGACTGTTTTATGACTGCTAGCTTGTAAATCTTAGAACACTAATAGCACTAATTTGCTCTGTTTGAAAGAAAACTAAAAAGGAGCGGGATTTACTTTCCTCACTTGAATTTCATGGAGGTGAAGTTTTGCAAAACAAAACAAAACATCTCAGTTCCACGTAACATGTAGTAGCAAGCATCCAGCCAGCTGCCATTTTGAGGGTAATTTTTTTAATCAGCCATTTCAGTTTTAGGTTGGCCTTGATCCTCAGCCTGCTCAGGAATTTTTCTCTTATGTGCCTTTGCTGAAGTGAACGTGTTGCTGTTGTCGTTGTCGTCGTCGTCGTCGTCTAATACACAGCTGCTTTCTTCCTCCTGTCAGCTCTTGAGCTAAGCAAGGAGAACGCATGCACGCACACACACACGGTCTCACGCACTTTATTTCTTTAAGGAAAAAAAACCCCACAATAAAAAAGAATGCATGCTGTGACTTTAAAAATGAAAGAATCGAACAGCTGTGGGTAATAAATCGATTAATTAGAGTGGATAAAATGAAGGTGAAGGGTGCAGAGCACTCTTTAATTTGAAGATATATGACCTTGTAAGATGCTGCACTTCATTTGCTATTAGATCACACTTCAGAAGGGGCTTTATTAAAATCTATTCTAGGGTGAGCTGAGGTAAAACATATTGTTCAAAAAAGCTTTTGACAGAGTATGTTATATACTTTAGTCTGCTTCAGTGATTTCTGTCACTTTTTATACTACACATGTTGCTGTGCAAGAAAAGTTAAAGGTCTGGACATTTTCATCATATTTCTGTAAGAAACAGAAATTTAAATATTTGAAGTAATAATGGGAGCAGTTACTGTTGCTGTGGCTGCAGAGCTGACATAAAACTCCCTAACTGCCTCAGTGCTGAGTAGATTTTTGAGGGATAATGTATCAGTTCCTTTCTGCGTTTGTATGTGGCTTTCATTAATGTCAATAGCAGTTACGGGCAGTTTTTTCCAAGCTGAGTACAGTTCCCAAACTTGTCCTTTTTCCAACAGCGGTTGTTAGAGATTAATCAAAGTGACTGGGTACGTCCCACAGGACGCGGCGTGCCGGGCTGGGGCTCGGGGGCCGTGTCAGCCTGGCAGAAATGCCCGCCGCGTTGTGTACGCTTTTTCCTGGCTTCTTCGAACCCAGGGTCTGAGGCTGCGATCCGCAGCACCAGCCCTGCTGAATCAATCGGAGCGTGAGGAGCTGCTCCGCGTTTAGCACCTACCTTTGTAAATAAGTCTCAATCTGATAGATGCTCTTTTCTTTCCGCTTTTATGGATGTTCATTGGATGATAAGATTAGATAGACTGACAGGCTGATAGGTAGGCAGATAATCTTCCAGCCTCTTTGTAGAAGGTTTTGTAGGTTTTGTTAGTGGCGGCCGTTCCTGCAGCAGCCAGAAGAGGGGAATTCAGTCAGCAGCAATCCTGCTTCCCCTGGTGTGCCCCAGTTTAATTTTTTTCCTTTTTTTTTTTTTTTGACTTCTGTGAGTCATTTCTCTTTACAGAGGTAGTTTTGAGTTCTGTTCACCTTATAAACTCTCTCATTTTCACGCTCAAGCAACAGGCTTTTGCGAATGGCAGTCGCCCTGGTCTAGCAGGGGGTTGTGTAGTTCAGCTTTGGGTCTGCGCTCCTGCGGAGGGGCTGGGGTCGGGCTTCCTTCGGGTCTCTGGTGCAGCTATAGGTCAGGCGGGGAGCCTGCTTCAGGTTTTGAACTTTCAGGAAGTTCAGTGCCTTTAGGTGCAGTGGGGCCATTGCTAGCCAAAAGATGTGCTTTCATAAACAAACAAACAAACAAGAAATTAATTTTAGATTTTTCAAAATGAGTAGTTGTTTTTCTGGAAATCTCACCTTCATTTAAAAAAAACAAAACCAAACCAACCAAATCCTGGGTCATGATTTTCAAGTTGACACATTTTTATGAATTTATCAGAGTCTTGCAAAGGCATTGAAAACAGCGAGAGGGGAAAAAGTGCTTTTTGAAGATAGCACATAGTTTACATTGTGCCTAGGACTGGAATCTTCTAGCTAGCAAAATTATGACTGTAGCGCAGACTTGTCCACACCTGTCCTTTATGTAAAGCTGAATCAAGGTTAAAGGAATGCTTTCCACCTTTAGCAGTTGTTCAAAGAAGCTAGAAAGGCAAATAGAACAACGTTTTTGGCTCCAGTGAGTGTTTCTGCATTGGAGGGCAGGCTCAGGCTCAGAAATTCTTGGGACCCAGTTCAAGCATGGCCTGACATTTGTTACTGTTAATTGCAACTGTGCTGTCGGCTTTGATTACCGGATGTTTCATTTGAGTGGCTTCTTGGTGTTTTGGCAAAATGAATGTCAAAGTGGTTTATGCGAGGGTACGTTTTCCAAGCTCCTGTTGACTTGAATAGGACTTGTGTAGCTAAATACCTACACAGTATTTCAAAAATGGAAGTGCTGCCATGACTGAAGCATGTATAAATTAAATTCAGCAAGATCTCAGGGGACTGCTGCATGAAGTATATAAAAATATAAAATGAAAGAGTGAAAATGACACTGAAGCTCCTTGCAGGTGCCTTGTAAAACCTACCACACTGCATTTTCCTTGGTTTTTCTCTGTAGTCGTAAATCCCTTGAAACAGATTCCTTTTTGTGGAATAAACACGTGAAAAGATTTGGAACCTCACGCGTCATAAAGGAAGGTTTTATTTGCAAGTTAGAGGATATAAACTTATATAGCACCACTGTGTATGTGTGATATTTGTCATACATGTTAAGTGAATAAGTGTGGTGAGTAAATGTGCTGTTGAACAATTTATATCAGTCAATACATTGCAATTAAGTCCTTCTTTCAGAAATGCCAAGGAGGAAATGTGTTAGCAAAATAAAGCGCATGCCAACTGTATTTAAATGTTCTCCGCTGTATTATTTTTTGAGTGTTCTTTCTGTTTTTCTTTTATAGGTAAAGATGAGCCTTCAAGCTATATTTGCACAACATGCAAGCAGCCTTTTAATAGCGCTTGGTTCTTGCTTCAGCATGCCCAGAACACACATGGATTCCGCATCTACCTGGAAACAAGCCCTTCAAACAGCTCCCTTACTCCACGCATCACCATCCCTCCTCCTCTGGGACCGGAGACTGTTGCACAGTCCCCGCTGATGAATTTCCTTGGAGACAACAACCCTTTCAACCTTTTGCGGATGACAGGACCCATCTTGCGTGAACACCCTGGCTTTGGTGAGGGTCGGCTCCCAAACACGCCTCCGCTGTTCAGCCCACCGCCTCGTCATCATCTGGATCCACATCGCCTTAGTGCCGAAGAAATGGGGTTAGTTGCCCAGCATCCCAGTGCCTTTGACAGAGTTATGCGTTTAAACCCCATGGCAATTGAGTCCCCAGCGATGGATTTCTCCAGAAGGCTTCGAGAGCTGGCAGGAAACAGTTCCACCCCTCCGCCAGTCTCGCCCAGTCGCACCAACCCTATGCATCGCCTGTTGAATCCCTTCCAGCCGAGTCCTAAATCACCTTTTCTGAGCACCCCGCCACTGCCCCCCATGCCCCCCAGCAGCACTACGCCTCCCCAGCCTCAGGCCAAGAGCAAGTCCTGTGAATTTTGTGGGAAAACATTCAAGTTCCAGAGTAACCTTATCGTGCACCGGCGCAGTCACACAGGAGAAAAGCCCTACAAGTGTCAGCTCTGTGACCACGCTTGCTCCCAGGCCAGCAAGCTAAAACGCCACATGAAAACACATATGCATAAAGCTGGCTCCATGACGGGCAGGTCAGACGATGGACTGTCCACCACTAGTTCCCCTGAGCCGGGCACAAGCGAGCTCACTGGAGAGGGACTGAAATCCAGTGAGGCAGATTTCAGGAACGAGAGTGATCCTTCCCTGGGCCACGACAATGAAGAAGAGGAAGAGGAGGAGGAGGAGGAAGAGGAGCTCGAAAATGAGAGCCGGCCGGAGTCGAGCTTCAGTATGGACTCCGAGCTGAGTCGCAACCGAGAAAACGGCTCCAAGTCGCTGCCGGATGAGAAATCCCTCGTCCTGGGAAAAGTCATTGAGAATGTAAGTCTAGGTGCCATCCAGCAATATAACGACATGCTAGCTGAGAAACAGAAGAGGAGTAGCTTCATGAAAAGGTCTTCTGACCAGCGAGACTTGTGTCCTCGAGACCTCTGTCAGAGAGACCCAGGCGACGAAGACTCAGTGGTAGGTGAGCTGGACCGCACTGAGGAAGGGACAGTCAACGGAAGAAACTTTGGCCCGGGCGAACCCTTCCCAAACTTGTTCCCCCGCAAGCCAACACCTATCACGAGCCCCAGCTTAAACAATTCCTCTAAAAGAATAAAGGTAGAGAAGGATTTGGACTTGCCACCAGCAACGATAATACCTTCCGAAAACGTTTACTCCCAGTGGCTGGTAGGGTATGCGGCGTCGCGGCACTTCATGAAGGATCCGTTCCTCGGATTCACAGACTCCCGACAATCCCCCTTTGCGACCTCTTCCGAGCACTCGTCGGAGAACGGGAGCCTGCGTTTCTCCACCCCGCCGGGGGACATGCTGGACGGGGGGCTCTCAGGGCGCAGCGGCACGGCGAGCGGAGGCAGCACCCCCCACATCAGCGGTCCCGGCCCCGGGCGACCCAGTTCGAAGGAAGGGCGCAGGAGTGATACATGTGAGTACTGTGGCAAGGTCTTTAAGAACTGCAGCAATTTGACGGTGCACCGTCGGAGCCACACTGGAGAGCGGCCTTACAAATGCGAGCTCTGCAACTATGCATGTGCCCAGAGCAGTAAGCTGACGCGCCATATGAAAACGCATGGCCAGATAGGGAAGGAGGTCTACCGCTGCGACATTTGCCAGATGCCCTTCAGTGTTTACAGCACCCTGGAGAAACACATGAAAAAGTGGCATGGAGAACATTTGCTGACAAATGACGTCAAAATTGAGCAGGCAGAAAGAAGCTAAGGCCCCCTCCCCGCCCCCGCTAGGTTAAATTTCAGGGGTCTAGGTACCATTTTATTTGTACAGTTTAACTATTGCCAACTGAGAAAAGATGACCTAACTTGCCTCCGTAAACATAACTTAGCATAACTATGGTAGGTGCCAGACTTTGGCACTTAAAATATAACCTGTGTCTACAAAGTTCTATTAAACCCGAGGGTTGATTAAGGCAGTAAAAATTGTGGAGCCTTTTAACTGTGCAATAATTTCTGTATTTATTGGGTTTTTGTAATTTTTTGGCATGTGCAGGTACTTTTTTTTATTCTTTCTGTTTAAATTTCTTTTAAAATTTTGTTGGGTATCCCTTTTTAATTTTACCCAGTCGTAGCCTGAGATTACTTACATTGTAGGGGAGAAACATATCTTTTTAAATTATAATTTTTGGGCCGCTGCTTTGTTGAAATTTAAGCTAAGCGTGTGTAATTTCTTGTGAAGAAGCCAGCATTTGAACAGAAATATTTCTTTATTTTTTTTTTTTACTTTCTTTTTTTTCCTTTCCTCTTCTTAAATAACCTTGAACATTAGGGAAAACAAAATTGTACAGCGGATAACAATCTTTAAAATTAGCACTTTCTTTTGGAATTGGATCGAATATGTAGCACTGACAATGTCGCTGACGATAGAGCCCTTTTCTAGATGGATTTCATCACTAAAGTTATGGCAACAAAAAAGACATAGGTGCAGAAGGCAGCTACATTCCAAAACCAGAAACATTCTTATTTGTGCATTCCTATCGGATAGTTTCTTCTTGTTGTCAAACGCTATGGCAACGTAATGGTGCCATTTTGTCGCTTTTTGGGGTGTCTTTCCCTCCCTCTTCCCCTCCCACCCCTCTTCCCAGAGACAGTAAAAGTGAATCTTGAGTATTGTAATACTCTCTTCAGACCTTGGAGCAGCCAAATGCCATCTTTTGTTTCTTTTTAAACTGCAAAATCATTGTTCTGAGTTCAGGACATCTATTTTGGTCCAGATTTGCTGTAGTTAAAATAATTACTAGAGGATGGGAAAGTGTGAATTTCTCAGTGAAAAGCCTCAACTCATAGGCAAGTGTTTTATGAATGGAAATATTAGAATTATCTTATATGATATACAATGATGTTATTGTAAGGAAGGGAAAAATAAATTCAAATTGATTTACCTGTCTTGGCAAGATTCTGCTCCTACTGAAGTCGCTGAGAGTTTTCCCCTTGGCTTAATTAGGAACAGAATGAATTATATGCAAAGAAAAGCATTACTACAGAAAAAAAAAATAAAGAAAAATGCACCTGCTCTACTTTCAAATTCCAAATTGTTTAAAGCCTTTTATGACTAATATTAAGAAACAGCGGACAATTGTGGTTAGAGATTTTAGTTATGTTGACCCGCACTTTAAAACTTGTGTTTTTTGGTTAAGAGAAAAATGGCTTCTCAACAAGAAATTACATCATATTCTTCTACTTGGCCCAAAGGTGGGTTAAACTGTAAGGGAACAGCTGAGATTAAGTGTCAGTGTTGCTAAGCATGGCATTCACAATACTGGCACTATAAAGAAAAATAAATAAAAATAATTTATTGGACAGTTTTTCTACTGCCATTCAATTTGACGTGAGTGCCTTGAAAACTGATCTTCCTATTTGAGTCTCTTGAGACAAATGCAAAACGTTTTTGTGAAATGAAAAGACTTTAAAAAAAAAAAAAGTAAAACAAGGAAAGTACATTCTTTAGAAAAAAAGAGCCACATTTACTTAAAAAAAAAATTACTGGTTGAAGATAGTGGACATGAAAATGCCATAAGACCCAATCAAATGAAGATATATACCCAGCACAACTTCGGACATCCATTAGCTGAATTATTCTCAGCCTTTTTTTTTTTTTCAGGACAACGCTGCTTAGGAAATGGAATGGAAATGATTTACTGCTGAATTAAAACTCAAATGACACAAATTACAAGTTGTTATCATTGAATGAGAAAAAACAATTCAGGAACAACGGCTAATTTTTTTAAAAGTTAAATTTAGTGCACTCTGTCTTAAAATACGTTTACAGTATTGAATACATACAAGGGTAAAAAAAGAAATTGTGTGTATGTGTGTTTGAGCAATCTTTTTTTTTTTCAAAGTTTGCTTAATAGGTTATTAAAAAAAATGCCATAATGGCCATGTGTATATTGTTTTCTTTTGGTGACGGGGTTTTAGTATATATTATATATATTAAAATTTCTTGATTACTGTAAAAGTGGACCAGTATTTGTAATAATGGAGAATGCCTGGGCATTTTACAAAACCAGAAAGAAAAAAAAAAAACTTTTCTTTTTTCCTTGAAAATGTTGCAGTAAAATTTAAATGGTGGGTCTATAAATTTGTTCTTGTCACTGTAACTGTAAAGTCTTGAGTTTTAGTAAATTTTTTTCTGCCTTGGGTGTTGAATTTTTATTTCAAAAAATGTATAGAATCCTGTATTTGGGGATTATAAGGTGATTGCTACACCATGTAGAAAAAGTATGTAGAAAAAAGTGCTTAATATTGTTATTGCTTTGCAGAAAAAAAATCACGTTTCTGACCTGTACCTATTTTTCTCTTTTTTTCTCCCCTTCCCCCCTTCCCTTCCCCTTCTGGAATGGATATTGATATTGGTTGATTCATATGATGTAGGCACTTGCTGTATTTTTACTGAAGCTTGTAATTTTTTAACTGTACGCTTGTCCTTTTAAAGGGATTTAATGTACCTTTTTGTTAGTGAATTTGGAAATAAAAATAAAAACAAACAAACAGGCTGCCATAATATATTTTTTTAATTTGGCAGGATAAAATATTGCAAAAATAAAAAAAAATTTGTATGTGAAGTCCTTATTGTACAGGAAAAAAAGGGGTTGTTAGACGACCTTTGAGTAAAAGAAACAAAACAAAATAAGTGCTTTTTTATTTTTAATTTTGTTGTTGCTGTTGTTCACAAATAATTTTAGTTGTATATATATTTTTTTTGTCAGAAATGGCCTACAAAAAAGTGCTGTTCCCACAGGGCTCTAAATAACTTCAAAGTTGCCTGGACCCCTTGCATCAAGGTTTTACCAGGTATGGTTGAACCAGGCTGGATGGTTATTGCCTGTCAGTGTGAAATGAAATTCCGTTCCCTTAAAGGTGTCTGGGGTGACATCCCACAGCTTCCTCACAGATTCGAGAGAGAGAGAAGAGATTTCCCACCCCCACCCCCCCCTTCCAAACAAGATGGTGTCCAACACATCCTTCTTCTCCTGGCCACCCCTTACTCACTGCTCCCCATATCCTGCCACTGCCCTCTGGAAGCAAGTCGTTTTATAGCAAACAGTGAGAGCTGTTGCATCCACTTTGATGTAAAATGGCAAAACGGGCTGCTGTTGGTACAGCTGTAACCGGGTTGAAGTAAAATTGGTCCAGGCACAGTCCTCCTCTTCCCTGTCAGAACAGGACCTACTCCGTGTACAGGTCTTGCCAGTCCATGTTATTAGCTGCTTTGCTGCTGTTCACTCCTAATTGTACATTCCATAAATTTCTGAATGTTTGAGGGACTGGGATGAAATCCTGTGTCTTTTGATTTCTCTCTTCTTTGCTGTTCTTTCTCTCTCTCTCTCATGCTCTCTCCCTTCTGGGTCAAGGGGAAGACAGGTGGCAGAAGAGGCACTGATGCTCTAGTGAAGGGGAGGAGGAGACAATGCTCACCGCTCTTGCAGGAAATGACGGTAAAACTAAAACGCAAACAACTATAAAAATATTGCCATATTGCCATGCCAAATCCTTCTGCTGCTTTCATCGGTGCGGAGCTGCTGGAGCAACTGGAGAGGCATGGGCGTGACAGCAGGGACAATTTGGTCCAGCTACCTAACAGATAGATGTATGTCTTCCGGGCTCGAACAATGCACGCTTAAGACTTCTGGACACATTCTGGGTCTCAGTTAAACTGATACAAATCAGGAGTTATACGTCACTCTTAGTCCTGGATTACTCCGGCGTAGCTGAGGCTGGAATGTTGTCCCTTACTTAAAGGCACATTTTCAATTTTTGGTGAAAATTCAGATCTCTGGCATTTGTGTAAATCCATAGTCATGTCCCAGAACTCAGCAGAATCCCTTAGACGTGCATCGGGGTAACGACGATCAGAAGTTAACTGCATAATTTCAGTCCACGATTCATTGATTTAAGAAATAATTTTACCTTTAATTTTAGTGTAAGTTGCTGAGGAGCTCCAGTCTCCCTGTTGTTTTTAATTATCCAGGATAGCTAACACCAGCAGTTGTCTAATTTTGTGACTTGAATCACTGAAACTAACAAGAATTCACCCAAAAGCACAAGGGTTGTGGTTCTGCAGGCTGTAGTGATAACAAAATGGCCCTCCTTTTCTTCTTGCTCAGAAGAACTGTAGTTTACTAGGCCACAAGCACAATATAACATAGACATAAAATAGCTAGAATGATGCCATAGTTCTCTTCACAATTTAAATAGTTTTTAATTATTATTTTAAAGTTGAATTTATTACTTCCATTATGTCTAGTCCTGCTGCCTTTGAAGTCCAGAGAAAAACTCCAGTCGACTCCCTTGGCAACAGGACAGGTCTGAGACCTGGTTTTAGAAAGAAAAATACTGATTTTTAAGGAAAGGGTCAAAAAATCAGCATTTCATCCCAGTCCTATGTAAAAGACAGTCCAAGGTTTTGTTTATCACAGGCAAACTCATTTTTATGGTGCTCTTTGTATTTTAGAACTGCAAAGCAAAGTAAGGTTGATTTAAGTTGTTTGCATTTGTACCGGCAAGGCAAAATATTTTTATTACCTTTTTCTATTACTTATTGTATGAGCTTTTGTTGTTTACTTGGAGGTTTTGTCTTTTACTACAAGTTTGGAACTATTTATTATTGCTTGGTATTTGTGCTCTGTTTAAAAAACGAGAGCACTTTTTTTTTTATTATGGATAAAATGTTGAGATGGCTGGAGGTCATTTCAATATGGCTTAGTGAAATATTTATTGTTCCTTTTATTCTCTGTACAAGATTTTTGGCCTCTTTTTTTTCCCTTGTTGTCACAACGTTGAGTTCAGCATGTGTCTACCATTTCATTTGTACGCTCGTTCAAAACAACGTTTGTTCCAGTTTCAAGTTATAAAAATAAATTGGACATTTGACTTGATCTCCAAATCTTGTCTTTCCTGTTTTTTGAAATTGAGAGGTGGGAAGGGAAAAAAAAAAAGGGATTGAGGAGTTGAAGCTTCATTACAGATGACAGAGCTCGTGTTGTATTTTCTGTCAGTTCTCGTGGGAGTCAATCAGGAGAGAATTCGTGTTTGGGAAGGACACGTGAGCACCTGCACGATGCTAAGCAGATGCTCAAGTCCTGCTTAAATATAATGTAAAGTGTTTCCTGAGAAGGGATCTTGAGAGAAAATGGTAGAATAATGCTTGAAACAGTCGAATATCTTATATGAAATTATGCAATGTTTGGGGCGATTAGCCCAGTTTTCTGAAGCCAGCGAGAAGAGCTTTGCTCTTGTGTTTCTTTCCATCCCCATAAATGTAACTGCATACTGTACGCACCTGTTAATGTGTTTTGCTTCTTGGATGCCGTCGCAAATAGGGAGAACGCTTACCAGTTTAACCACGAGATTAATTTGGGCCACAGACGGTGATTATTACGTGAGAAGCACCAAAGTGTAACTGCAGCTAAGCGTCTGCTCCTCTTCCTCAGCTAGGGACGAAGGCATGCACAGTTAAAGGCAGAATTTTGCACAGTTTGCAGTTTGAGGGTGAGAGCTGACAGCTACAGGCAGTTCACTGTCCTGATACTCTTCATCAAGCCAACCTGTTAGCAAATGCATGGAGATCTTCAATGGGAGAATTGTTATTCAGCCCATTATTGGAAATCTCAGGAAAGATTTGGAGTGTCAGAGACCAGATTCTGATTTTTCTGGAGGCCCTGGTCCAACAAACCATGTAACAGGCTTGTGATTCAAAGCAGGTGGGTAACTGAAATTCATTTCAAAGGAGCTGCTCCTGGACTTTAAAGTATTTGGCTCAACTCAGAAGTCAGGAGGGGAAGTGAAGTGGTTTGTGCTACAGAAGAGCTCCTACAGATGGTCTCTTCCTGATCTCAGACTCCCTGAATCTACAGTCTAAATTTAGGTATGTGTGTAAATGCTTTGTTGGAGAAAGGCTTCGGAGCGATATAAAAGTTACAGGCTTTGGAAAGTTGCACTCATGAAAAGCCAGTGAAACCCGACGCTGACAATTATATTGGGCAACAGTTCACGCTGTAATTCCCAAAGTGCCACGTTCGTTCTGAATGCCTTCTGCAGTGAGCTCTACAGGCTGTTACATTTTACTTCTAAATTTTGGACAGTTTGCATTTGAATGGGGTGTTTTTGACACCCCATAAACATGACTTCGCTCTAGTGGAGCTTTACACCGCTGTGTCACTTTGTCAGCTTTACAGGCACTTGCAGGCCTCGCAGATGTTGATGTGGTGTTTGCAGATTTAGCGGCAGCAGCTGCTGCTGTGCGTCCTGGCCTGTGACCCAGACGGTTTGGAGGCACGAGGCGACTTTCTGTCCACTGCCTCTGCTCGGGAAGGTGGTATCTGCCCCGCAAGGAGAACTGTGGACCTCCTGGGAGTGCTAATGCCTTATCTCATTGCTGTTGGATCTGCTACAGCTTGTCTGTCAGAGCCCTGATTACTCACACGTCGGCATGAGGGGAAAAGCAGGATTAGGCCCTTTTGACAGAGCAACTGTGCAAAATCACACAAACAAGGCTGCAAACAGCTAAATCCAAATGAGTCCCTCTGCAGCATCCTTGGGTTGGATACTCCTGTTTCACACATGCTTGTGTAACCCA